>Ga0208014_1000308_pt1 | contig 22919 bp, 30 predicted proteins | sample 25_taG_FD_184099 | JGI IMG/M metagenome (GOLD analysis project Ga0208014, IMG submission 184099) | Marine viral communities from Cariaco Basin, Caribbean Sea - 25_WHOI_OMZ (SPAdes) (version 2) | ecosystem: Environmental > Aquatic > Marine > Oceanic | place: Caribbean Sea: Cariaco Basin...
CTGCTCGACGACGTGCGCCGCGAACTGGCCGCCTGGTACCTGCTGGAAACCAGCCTGCCGGTGGAGCGCATCGCCGAAAAGCTCGGCTACCAGGACCCCTCCAACTTCAGCCGCACCTTCCAGCGCTGGTTCGGCACCACGCCGCTGCGCATGCGCCGCGCGCCCTGAGCTACGGCGTCAGCGCCAGCAGCCGCCGCTCCAGCCCGAACACATGCTCGTCCTCGGCGCCCAGCTCGCGCAGCGCCTCGGCCAGATGCAGCAGATAATCCCGGTTCGCCCCGCTAGGCCCATGGCTGCCATGAATATGCCGCGCGATCTCGTCCTCCGGCGCCGGCCCCAGAAAGGCCGCGTTATCCTCGGTGGCGATGTACACCAGCCCCTCTTCATGACCGCCGTCAGCGAACGTCATGGGCGTCGCGAACCGCAAATAGCCGTTCTTCTCCCGCACATCCAGATGCTCGAACACCGACGGCGCCACCCGGTACGCCATGCCCGCGCACACCGTGCCCGGGCGCTCCACCAGCGTCAGCACCCGGCCCGGCCGCTCCGGCGTGCCGCGATGATCGTGGGAGCCCTGCCAGAACCGCCGCGCCCAGCCCTCGATGCTGGCGGGCTTACGCTCCAGAAACGGAAAGTCCGCCTTGAAAATCAACGAGCCGTAGCCGAACAGCCAGACGCTGTCGCGGCCATTGAAGTCATGGCGGGTCTTATTAAGTTCGGTAGTATCAAAAGACATCCCGACATTCTAACGTAATTCCGCTACCGGCCCTCCCGTAGGTCGGGTTGAGCAACGCGAAACCCGACAACCCCCGCCCAACGTAACGCGCCAACGCCACGTTTTCCGTACAATACGCAGGACCAAGAAGCGGAGCAGAGCACCCCATGAAAGACGTACGCCAGGAATACCACGCCCCCGGCCTCACCGAAGCGGACCTGCTGGCGGACCCGGTGGAACAAGCCCGCCGCTGGGTCGACGACGCCATCCACGCCGAGCTGCCCCTGGCCAACGCCATGACCCTGGCCACCGTCTCCGCCGACGGCCGCCCCTCCAGCCGCATCGTGCTGCTCAAAGGCATCGAAGAGGGCGGCTTCGTCTTCTTCACCCACTACGACAGCCGCAAAGGCGACGACATCGCCGCCAACCCCAACGTCTCCTTCGTCATGTTCTGGGGCCCCTTCGACCGCCAACTGATCGTCAACGGCCGTGCCGAGAAAATCCTCGCCCAGCAATCCCGCGACTACTTCGCCTCCCGCCCCCGGGGCAGCCAGCTCAGCGCCGCCGTCTCCCATCAGAGCCGGCCTGCAAGCCGGGAGCAGTTGGAATCGGACATGGCTGCGCTGGCGGAGCAGTATCCGGAAGGTGAGACGGTGCCCATGCCGGAGACCTGGGGGGGGTATCGCATCGTTCCCGAGGAGATTCAGTTCTGGCATGGGCGGCCTAGTCGGTTGCATGACCGGTTTCGGTATCTCAAGCGTGGTGGCGAATGGAAACCGGAGCGTTTGGCTCCCTGAGACGCTTAGATTATCGGGAATATCCCAAGGGACTGCGCACCCCGGCGGGACCTTTCCCGCCTTCCCCATCGCCCCCAATTCGTGGCGAGCCAAGTCAAAAAAAAGGCCAGAAACCTCTGGCTCCGACATTTCAGCGGGGTGGCGCAGCCTAGGGAACCGAATGAAATAGCGAATCCAGTACCAATAGGTTTTCTCGGTCCGTGGGCTGTAATGGCGCACTCGAATGGCATCGCGAAACTGATCACGGAGTCTTGGGCGCCTGTCACTATCCGTGTGCATGGCTGCTCGCTTGTTGCTGTCTATATGATCAGCATCTTGGCAATCATGATCTGATTAACACAACTTTCTGGGCTACACTCGTCGTAATATCAAGCAAGTGGTTGATGAAACGGGAAAACTTATAACATTGCCATGCAACGGATGCCAAACCTCCTCTTCGCTACCGTTTGTCACCGGTGATAGCTCGCGTTATATTCCAGGTGACTATGCGACCACTATCTATCGAAGAAATTGAATCCGCACGCGTCAAGTTGCTGCGCAATGCTGAAAGCTTATTCGCTGAATCTCGGCTTCTGTATGAGCACGGATTCTTTTCCAGAGCCTACACGCTAGCGCATATTTGCTGTGAAGAGTTGGCTAAAATTCCGATGTTGGTGGGCGCTGGGCTGGATCTTGCGAATGGTGAGGAGGTTGATTGGAAGAAGCTGTTTCGTAGGCTGACCACCCATAAAGAGAAGATCGAGGCTATGCATGCCAACGACTACTTCCGTAGCGAAATCAGAGCAGATGAGTCCGATCTGAAGCGCTATCAGGAAGCATTGAGGGCAACTCCTCACTTAAACAATATGAAAAATAATAGTCTTTACGCTGGTCTTGTCGATGACGTATTTCTTGAACCAGCTGAAATGGTAGTGGAAGAAAATGCCAGAGAAGTCATAGCTATTACCAGAGATCGATTAGGCTACTTTCGGGTGTCTGAGAAGGCGTCGCTTGGAAATATAGCAGGTTCCAAAATCGGTAAAAGGATGAGGCAACTTGCCAAGGAATATAACAAATGAATCAAGTCGACCATTTTTCTCTGTCGCTCCAAGCAGCTGCTTATTCAAGACGTTGTGGCCATGTGACTAAGGAGGTCAACTTCAATTGAAATGGTTTTTTCTTTTTTTGGCATTCTTGTTTGTATTTTCCGCAATCGCTGGTTACCAAACAGGGAAAGACTATTTGTCCCAAAATAATGTTTTGCACAGACATGCCTTCAATAATATTGCTCACAAAGTCGTTCAGAGTAATGTTTACCTAGTCAAAGAGATAGATGGTTCAGAATCCTACATTTATGATGTAGACAAGAATGAGCTTAGGATAGCTTCATTGGAAGTGCTTTTGTCAAAGCTGGATGTTAAAGACAAATCCCCTCTGTCACTGGATGGCAAAATTTTTTCCGGCGTCGTTGGCGGGTCAGCTCTGGGGTTTTCGATCAAAGATGTACTAACTAATCCAAAAGCTGCTCTCCAACGCGCGCGGGGAGACTGGAGAAGGATGCTTATAGCGATGGCTGGGGTGGCATCGGGGTACAGTTTTGGATTTTGGGTGGCCACCGATAAAGACCTGCCTAGCATAAACTCGCAACCGGTTTTGACAATTCTTGGAGATAGAGAAAATTGGATAACACAAGAATATATCGAATACTTACTACTTGTTTCAAAAAGTGTCGATAGGCTCAAATTCTTGATTGAAAATTCAAGCGAAAAGAGAATTTACGAGCGGCGCCTGAAGGAGCTTACGGCTGCGTCTATTGAAATATTGGAGAATAAAGAGAAGATCGATTTAAAATCAGAGGATTTTATCGATGTATACTTGACGCTTGCTGAATCGTCAGATGAGTACGATAAGAAAATGGAGGTAAAGGAAGGCGAAGGTGGTGTCGCTAAAAGATGGTTTACAAATTATATATGGGGATCTTTAGCCTTAGGGATGTGTCTTCTGGTTGGCTTCTTCTTACATAAAAAGTTTCGTGAGAGCCGCGATAGTTAGATACAACAAAGGTTGCGGCGGATTCGCTCCACTCACCGCTGAACCGAGCGTCATGTTTCGAGGGAATTTATCTAGATGCCAATAGACATTAAGACTGGCATGAGGCAGGACATGCCGTAGTTTGTCTTCTTAGCGGCGGAAAAGTGGAACTGATGGAAATCATCAAGGATGAAGGGCATTTCGGAAGGGCTACAGCGCGCTGTGCAAACACAGATGATTCTAGGCCATATATTGCCTGTGGCGGCTTTGCCGAAGAGCATCAACTGTACACATGGGGATGCTGGATGTATCTGAGAAAGAATTCGCCCCAAACGCGTTGGTCAATGCGTTTCCAGACAAATCTAAATTCTTTGGGGCAGGTTACGAACAAGAAAATGGTTGTTGGCCTTCTGAGATGGATCGGCAGTTTAGAGATTTTCCGATTTTCCGGGTTGCGCCAATGCCAGCAAATAATTTTGCGCTGCTCGAAGAGCCCGAAAAAACATTATTGGCTGTTTCGGTAGTCAAAAAAGAAGGCCGCTACACTACCGTCAAACTTGAAACCAATGCCGGCAATCGCTTCGTCACAGCAAAAAGCGTTCATATTGGGTCGCGGCGTGTCAGCACTTAACAAGTTGCTGCACTCGGGAAAATTACTCGCTGCGCTCCTAATTTTCCGGCGAGCAAAGCGTTAGAGGGGAAGGGTGTGAGAGCAGCGACACAATGTCGTTACCAAGGCAAAAAAATGGATGTCGATGATGCATTGGCTTTGAGGGATCAAAGTGATTCACGGCCTTATTTCACATGTATCCACTGCAATGAGCCTGTTCGTGCCCATCGTGCCGGCTCAGGGCATAGCGAGGCTCACTTTGAACATTACGAAATCAATCCTGAATGCCCGCATAGCGCAGGAGCTAAAGTGAGATCCGAAAGGTTCCCTATTGAGGATCCGAAGGCATTTGAAGGGTACAGGCTAGACAGAAGGATTCTCTCAGGAGCCAGAAACCAGGCCTTGGTTCAACAGTGCAAGGCGCGAGACAATTACACATGCCAAGCTTGCGGTTTTCACCTTAAGGTAAATGGAAGGTATGTAATTGAGTGCCACCACAGTAATCCCATTGGTGCAGGAGGAGAAAGAGAAACATCCCTTGGTGATTTGGTTTGCTTGTGTCCAACGTGCCACAGAATTGCGCATACTCGGGAAAAGCCTCTGTCTATCCAAGAGATAGCGGAAGAGGTTGCCCGGGCCTCTAACAAGAAAAGGCAGCGGATGCGTGCCGCGCCGCTGCTTTAAACGTTAACTTTCACACACTAATCGGAGGGTATAGTCATCTTTTTCTTTTATTATAATATGTACGAGCGAAAGCAGTACTCATTGAAAATGAGGTTCGAAGATCTAGATGAAATTAGCGCTTTAGACCTCTCTCATTTATTCAGTGCATTAAATTTGGCAGAAAAAACGGCCAAGAAGCTGTCCAACGAGCAAAACCAAAAGCAAGATGAAAAAGGGGTTGTAGTAAATAAAATTAATCTCAACTCACCTTTAGAGCTTGAAATAATAGTTACAGGGTTTGGAGCAGTTTATCTTTTGGTCCAAATTTTCGACAAGGTGAAATCTTGGGAAAAGCTTTCTCTGGAGAAAGAGAAACTGAAACTGGAAAACTCAAAATTAAAATCTGAGATAAGGAAAAAAGAGAAATCAAGAGATGAAGATATTGATCGTGTCCTGTCAGATCTGGAAAAACTAGAACTCAAGCTGGAAAATCTTACTGTAGAGCTCTTGGGCAACAATGAAAGTTAACAAGTCAAAGCACTCAGACGCAGCAAAGCTGCGCCGGTGTTTGAGGCGTTATGTGTATGAAGCGAATGGCAAGACTCCAAGCGACGGTTCACTGGTGTTGCGCTTCGAAGGCATGAATACAATCGGGATCACCTTCACTGTAAGCCAGGGGTATAACAAGAAAGATGGGCAAGTACAGGGTTGTGTGGGCGCAATTAACTCTGGGATCTTACATCATAGGTTGGGGTGCTATAACTATTCGCCGTCATGGCTGCGTCTCAGAAACGCGCCATAGTTTAAGGAGCTGAGATGTCGGTCACGCACGGAACACCATCAGGTGACCCGGCAAGAGAAGCCGTCGCTTCTCTGCGAGGCTACGTATACCAAATATACCAGTCGGCTCTCGCTTGGACAGAAATTAAAGATGACGAGTTCCTATATTTGGAGGTGGCGGAAGACTTTTCTGTGGCAGCTAAGAATGCGCTCAAAGCTGTTCAGGTCAAAGAAACAGCTCGTCCTGTAACGATCAATTCGGACGACGTCGTTGCTTCAATCGATAGCTTCATTGAGCTGCAGGAAAAGAATCCGAGCCTTAATGTTTTTTTGCGTCATCTTACAACCTCAGTCATAGGAACGGAAAAAAGCCCTGAGCATCGTATTGAAGAAACGCCAACCCTGATTGCGTGGCGAGATCTTGCGAAGGTAGGAGATTTGTCTGATCTGCGCAGAGTTCTCGCAAATTCCAAACTGTCAGATAAATCCAAAAAGCATATTGCGGGCCTTAATGACACTGATCTTCGCGAAAAGTTTTTAAAAAGAATCCATTTCGATTGTGGGGCGCCTGACTCGACGTTCCTTGAACGACAAATTATCTCTAGGATCTCCAAGCTTATAATAGAAAGGGGTGGAGTACACTCGCAGGCGGTGAATTGCACAGCCAATATTCTGCTATCTCTATTGAGGCTATCGACAAACAAGAACCGTGATGAACGCTTCGTAGACCGTGCGGGTTTGGAAGAACACCTTGAAGCAGCGACACAGGTTACTCTGAACAGGGCTCAGTTAGAATCGCAGAACCGGCTAATAGGAAAAGTGCTATCGGCTTCTTTGTCTGCGGGCACCGACTTATCGAGTTCCCGAAGTATCAAACCGAGCCCAGTCTCAGAAGTGCCACTTCCAAGAGCTCTAGCAAGTCGGAACGAAGAAGTTGGACAACTTCTGCAGAGCCTGGAACGCTTTGGCATCTGCTGGATTTCTGGTTCCGCGGGCATGGGAAAGACCATTGCTGCCCGTGTTCTTGCCCATAGGAATGAAGGTGTCTGGGCGAGCATAAACCTAAGAGGTCAAGCCGGCGACCAGGCGGTGTTTACCTTGTCCGAAGTTGCCAACGAAATGCCGAACTATGGTTTGCGAGGCCTGATAGTTGACGACGTCGATTGTTCGTTGGAATCTTCGGTTCTGGACAATCTGCACTACCTGTTCTACTCCGCCAGTCGGTCGGATGTGCTGTTAGTTGTCACCTCCACCAATCCACCGACAAGCGAGTTTCTATTTGCTACTGGCCTGGGATCAGACATCACTATCACTCTCACTGAGTTCACCAAGAAGGACATTGAGGAGATACTAGAGAAGATCGAAGTAAAAAGCGCGAGTTGGGCAAAGTATACTCATTTGGTGTCGGGTGGCGGCCATCCCCAACTTGCTATCGCCTTCATCCAGAGCATGGCTGCATCAGGTTGGAATCCTAATGAATCTCGGACCTTGAATGCCTTGCTTACGGGCTCTCCTGCAGTGGATGACGTAAGGAAACGTACTCGTGAGCGACTGTTAAGAGACCTTCCTGATACAGCCCGCCGCCTCATTGAGCGCCTATCCTTGAAAGTCGGAGGATTCGGTAGAGAATTAGCAATTGACCTTGGCAAGGTTGCGCCCCCGATCCAAGACACGGGGATCGTGCTAGAGAGTCTGATAGGTTCTTGGATTGACCAACACGAGGGCGACAGGTTTAGCCTCTCACCGTTGCTTTCTGATTACGCTGCCAAGACACTGACAACTGATGACAAGGAAAGAATTCAAAGCGCTATTGCTGACTCGTTGACTAGGGGGCGAAGTCTCGACGTAATTGATATGAATGCTGCACTTCTAGCAGCTTGGAGTAGTCGAAATAAGGCGGTGATTCTTAAATTATGCATGGCGGTTCTTGGTGCTGACAATGATGAGATTGAAATGCTGGCGCCTCACTTATCGATGTTCACCTTGTTTAGGACTGATACTATTGCCTACCCAAGCGATGCTGTAATCAGCCATATGTTTCGAGGCGTTCAGTTGCTTCTTTTAAACCAAGAGAGTGATTCCTTCTCAAAATTGGAAGATGCGCTGCGTTGCTTTTCCGAGGAAGCCGGGAATGTCCAGAGCGAAGCTATGCGTGCTACGCTTAATTTATTGGTGTATTCCAAATTATTGCTTCAGACTTCGAAAGCAGGACTGGGCGTTACCTTCGTCGGTATTATTCGCAAACTCGACCAAATTCTACAGAACGAGAATTGTGCGCTACTGGATGAGGCGCAAGAAGGCCTCGGAGATTTTCAGGAAAAGGGCATTACTCCAATTGGCTTTATGTTCTTGAATCAGGTCCACCAGCTATCCAAGATTGAAGACCTTTCAACTCTCTTCGATTTCTTGGATAGTTCATCGCCGGATCTACGCTCAAGACTATTGGCACCTTTTGGTAGCGACGACTTTCAAATAGATATGCTTGTTACGGGGGCATGGTTAAGCGAACACAACAACAACACGATCGATCCACATGCTCATAGCACCATATTTTCTCGTCTTGAGAAGCAAGCTGTGGGTTGGAATCATGCTAATCTTGCGGTTTGTTGCCGCAAATATCAGGCGATTATTTTGGATGAGTATGGCGACGACAAGGAGTCCGCGCTAGCTCTACTGGATGAAGGCCTTACGATTTATGGGGCGACCAATTCTGAGCTCGTCCGCGCAAAAGCAAAGATTCTGTATCGCTCAGAAGATCACGAGGGAAGCCTCGCCCTTTCCAAAGCACTAATCGAAGGCAATGCTCCATTAAGCGAAGTTGAGAAAGCGTTCCTAGGCAGAGATGCTGCGATCAGCGCAGAGAAGCAGGGCGATTTCGAGACTGCGCGGCGGTACTATCTCTATGGAAGTAATGCCGCAAACAAATCCAATCTTCCAGATATGGCAGCGATGCGTGTTGGGCTATTAGCAGATGCAGCACTCGCTAGTTGGCATGACGGTGATAGGCTTACATGTTTGCAGGACTTTGTAGCTATTCTCAGCGAACTAAATCAATTCGCGCCGGACGAGACATTGCGTACTGCGCATTGCCATGCTGTTACTCGGCATGTGTTGCTATGGCTGGATCAAGACGCCACTGGAGAAGTTCGGTTGCTAGAAGATGGCGAGGAGACAAGAATCTACCCCGGTTGTGTAAGTAATCCAGAGCCTCATCCAGAGATCGGAGACCGCTATGTTACACCGATTGAGATGGCATGGTACATGCTGGCTACGGCCGAAAACCATGCTTCTCTTGATGCCGGGATAACTGAAAACCTAGAACGATTCTTGCCTAACGGTCCTGTGCTCGAAGGTCAGATGCTTCTAAGCTCGGCCGAGATTCACAAATCCATATCTCGGCTTGATGCAAAGCTTTTCATTGGTGCCCTAAAGGGCACAATATCTTATTTGGCGTTCACGCGGGCCAGCGGCAAGCGCTCTGGCGGGCTCGACATTATGAACGTGACCTACGGCACCTTCCCAATGGCTACCAAGGAACAGCAAGAAGAATTCATTGATCTAACGGAGCAATTCGTTCTGCTTTATTTTGCTATGTGCATCGTAAAAGAGGATTTAGCATCATTCGAAGATGCGCTACGAGAGCTGTCTAGTGCTAGCGGCTTCGTACTACGCCCGGCATTAATGGAGCTATTGAAGGGTAGCGGTTCAATTGAAGACTACAATCAGGGATTCGCGCAACTAGTCCGATTGCACGCTAGTGGTTTGTCAGAGTCTCGATTAGTGTCTCCCGCAAAGGTTTTCGAACTGGCTGTCAAGGCATTACATCTGGCTAGTACAACAGGAAATTATCGGCTTATTTCTGAAAGTTTATTGGCATGGCTGGAGAAAAAATGGAAAGTTATTGTGGAACGCCAGAGATTTTTATTGACCAATTCGTCACTGTATGAAGATCAAGTCAAGAAGGTCATAGATCAGAAAAATACTTCTTCCGAGATTAAGGTGATTGACATGTTGTCTGCCATGCTGCCAATGCTTGGACTTGGCAACCAGAATGAGGTGGAACAAGTTATATCTAACTTGCGAAACAAGTAACTTTTTTAAAATGGCAGACATTAATCAGAGATACTATATGGGCGGGATAGTCGTGAGAAACGCGAAAAAGAATGTCTGCATTGAGGTTCCACTGTGTTGAATTACGAAAAATTGAACGAAAACCACATAACAAAACCATGCAGCGGACGCGCCAAAGGCGCGCGCCGCTGATGGTTGGCGTTAGAACGCTCAAGAGAGACTTATGAAAGCCGATGATTTAGTAAATAGAGTTGACGAATTACTGACCATGGGGGAAGAAGTCCTCGCGAGTCGTCGCAGGTCGGATTTCGGAGAATTTATTGACTCTGGGTTAATGAGTGGTTTCCGCAGTGCGTCACTCTCGTTCGTAGAAAGGGTTTATGGATCGACTCATCCCCATTTTTCAGAAATAAAGGAAGGCGCGGACGGATCTCGGCCAAGTGATGCTAACAAGTGTATCGCGATACTGAGGGCAATTAGATCTGAAATCGAAGGTGGCTGGCTCTTCTCTATTAAAGGTCTGATCACTGCCGAAGTGTTTGCAGATTTCATTGAAATGGCGGAGCACTTGCTTGATGCGGGTTACAAAGATCCCGCTGCCGTAATGTGCGGGGGTGTGCTTGAAGAACATCTTCGACAGCTCTGCTTGAAGAATGGAATTGAAACGGTAATCCCCCGAGACGGGAAAGAAATACCGAAAAAGGCCGATGTCCTTAACGCTGATCTTTCTCGTGCTGAAATCTACTCCAAGCTGGATCAGAAAATGATCACAGGCTGGCTCGATTTACGTAATAAAGCGGCGCATGGGCATTACGGTGAGTACACGGCCGATCAAGTAAAGAACTTGCTGTCTTCGGTGACTGAATTCATGGCGCGTGTGAGCGTCTAACTAGGCGATGCAGGCGACGCTCGTACCTCACACGCCTGATGGCTAGCGTTAAAGGGCACTCAAAGTTATGGATTATCCGTATTTTTCAGATCAGTCTTTTTTTCAATTGCTTTCAGATGCGATACATTTTGAAATGCTATCGAACGAGACTTCTGATAAGTACGAATCACAGAGATTTTCACGTGTGTCAATTATAAACTCGACGCTTACCATTGAGTCGGCCGCAAATTGTTGTGTATCAAGTATCGGTGGGCCGCCTAAATTTCTGGACGATATTGAAAAACTCCCCGCATTTTCAAAGTTTGATATTTTTTCCAAGTTCTGCGAATCTAATTATATCGATAGAGGAAATCATAAATATCAAAAAAGTCGCAGAGTTAAAAAAGGTACGGGATGCTTCTGTTCACCCAAAAAAAATAAAGATTCCTGTTGAATTGTCTCTAGATCATGAGAAACATGAGGATTTAGTAGAGCTTGGGCTTGGTTATGATGCATCACCTATGCCACAGACAAAAATTGATAAGTCATCTATGTTTTGGTTTTCTGGAGATGCTAAAGCCGCTTTGGAGGCCGTACTTGAATTCTACGATTACTATTTCATCGATATACTTAAGCTAAAGCATGAGAAAATTTTGGGGTTGCTTGGCAACTCCTTATTCCTCAAAGAGAATTGCTGTGTGCTTTTTCATCAACAGTTCTTAAAAAAAGAGCTGGAATATGTGGCTAGCATTGGCATTAATCAAAACTTTATAAATTTAGAATGCATGCGTCAGATAAGTGTGCCATGGCCTTTAACAACGTCATCAAGTTGACCGCACTACGCTGCACTTCGTACGGCAATTTATGACGAGAAAATATTATGACAAACAACAGAACCAAAGAGCGAATTGGTGTAAATCTTGTCCAAACGATAGTCGAGACTGACTGGGAAAGTGGATGGCAGGAATATGCTGCGCAAAATGATGATGCGGTTGATGGAATCATCCTTATGCGAAAAGGAAGCAAGCATCAGGCTGATACTGGAGGAGTGGTATTTGTTCAGGTGAAATGCGGTGGTAACGGTTACCGTCAAGATCAAAAGCAACACGCTGATCACCTGTGTATCAGTTTAGGTAAGGAATATCTGAAAAAGCATCTACCCCGTTGGAAAAAAGTTCCTGGCCCCGTAGTTCTGATTTTCGTTGACGACACTATATCTAAGAGAAATCCTCCTGCATGGTGGGTGGATTTGAGGAGTGATTGCTTATCTCCCTCTAATCAGGGACTAGTGTTAATTCCGAAGAACCAAAGATTTGGCCACCACGCGAAAGGCGATTTTCACTCTTTGTGTGGGCCAGGCCCATCTGACCGACAATTAATAACCATCAAGCTAAGAAAGGAAGATCAGGTACCTATTCAACTTGGACGAAACGAGTCTTTAAGAAGCGATGCATGGGAGTTCTATAAACGTTGGCGGGAAGACCGTGAAGCCTGTGTTCATGATGAGTTTGGTTTCATAGCTGTGAACCGAGTTGGGTGGAAACATATCACTAGGATAGGTCGATCGCCGGAACGAATTGTTCAGTCATGGTTGTTGTTGGGTGCGGCGCGCCAGATGATCTTGCAGAATGCGAACACAGCCTATTTGGGGCACGCTAAAGTAGATCATTTACCGAATGGTGCGACACGTATAGTGGACTACTTAGGCCTCAGAGCGAACGTAATTTTCCCCCATCGACATCAATCAGTAGTTCAAGTTGTCCTGAAGCGTCAGAGAATCCTTGATACAGATTATGGGGAGCGGGAGAAGCAAAAAATCTGGTTCTACTCTGTTTATGAGCCACGCAGGGGGATGCAGGTGGGATAAATATGGCGACCGTCTACGGCTGGAAAAGGCTTGAGCGAAAAATCAGTGAAAAAGTCTGATACGCCATCACTCTTCAAGGGCCATAGGGTCGCCATGAGTGATAGTGCCAAATATCCGGGCCCATGCCAACCCAAGTTTTCAACAAGTGGGTGAACCTGACCGGTACTACGTTGCGCTCCGTACCGGCAGCTTACCCAGGGCGGTGGCAAGGCCTCGAAACTCTCCGAGGCCCGCCTTTCAGCCTCAGCGGCTACAATCTCGAACAATCGAAAGCCTCCCGTCCTCAACCGTGATCGATACCGGTGTGTCGATGGTAAATCCGGCTTGTTCCAACCAGAGGCCTTTGAGAAGAATGAACGGCGCCACGCGGTTCCCGCTAGAGGGTGTGCGTTTCGGGATATAGTCCCAGTGGCCTTTACGGACTTTCAGGGTGCGGTTGTTCATGGTTATGCTCCTGTTGTGCAATTTCTAGGTTGCGTAAGTAGGGCGGTCGGGAGGCTAGAAACAGCAACAGGTACTGCTCCGACTATTTCCTGCAAGCAGGTGTTTTATTCGCCGGACCTCCCGACCATTACATTCCCGGATTTCAGGCACAAAAAAACCGCAATACTTCCGGGGAGCGGTTTTGCCCGCCTGTTGGAGTTTCTAGGCTCCTTCTCAAACTCTACCTGGATTTGCGATGCTGTCAATATGGACAGTGCCGGGAGGATCATGATTTTCTTCAGCGCGGTACAGCGCGTACCGGCACGCTATCAGCGAGCCCCCGCCCGGCTAATCTCTAAACCTGTGCGTAGCCCCCATCAACGAACACTTCGCTCCCTGTCATAAAGCTGCTGTCGTCGGATGCCAGGAACGCCACCGCGCCCGCGGTTTCTTTGGGGTCGCCCAGACGTTCAAGCGGTACGGTCCGTTTCATCTCGCTCAGGGCTTCGGATGGGAGCAGTTCCATCAGCTTGTCTGTTTGGGTCGGGCCTGGAGACATGACGTTCACGCGAATGCCGGTGCCCCTGAGATCATGGGCCCAGCTGCGCACCAGGTTTCGGATGGCCGCCTTGGAGGCGCTGTAGATGCTCATGGCGGGGGTGCCCATGCTGCCGACCGTGGACCCGGTGAGGATGATGGAGCCGCCGTTCTTCATCAGGGGCAGGGCCTTCTGGACGGTGAAGAGGGTGCCTTTGACGTTGATGTCGAAGATGTAGTCGTAGTGCTCTTCGGTGATCTCTCCCAGGCTGGCGAATTCGCCGACGCCCGCGTTGGCCACCAGGACGTCCAGGTGCCCTTTTTCTTTCTGGATCGTACCGAAGACGCGGTCGAGATCCTCCGGCTTAGTCACATCCGCCTGGACGCTCCGGGCGTTGGATCCCAGTGCCTTAGCCGCGTTGTCGAGGACGTCCTGGCGCCGTCCGGTAATGAAGACGAAGGCGCCTTCTTCGATAAAGCGTTGGGCCGAGGCCAGGCCGATGCCGCTGGCTCCCCCTGTGATCAATGCGATTTTACCGTTTAGCCGACTCATGGTTGGGTCTCCGTATGTCTTGACTCGATTCGCTTTCACGATATATAAGCCACTTACAAATGTTCAAGTATGCACCTTTTGGTAAGTACCCGTTATGGCGAACGAAAACTCAGAAACCCCACGCTTCATTTGCGGCCTGGATGCAACGCTGCACGTGATCTCCGGGAAGTGGAAGCCTTTGATTTTGTTCTTTTTAAACAAGGGCCCGACGCGTTACGGCGAGCTCAAGCGAAGCGTCCGGGGCGTGAGCGACAAAATGCTGATCCAGCAGTTGAAGGAGCTGGAGTCCGGCGGCATCGTCCGGCGAACCGACTATGGAGAGATACCGCTGCGCGTCGACTACTCGCTGACGCCCTTCGGGACGAGTCTGGTGCGGGCCATGGAGCCGCTTTGCGGCTGGGGCGAGACGTACGAAGAGGACATTGCCGCAGCGATGGACCGCCGGAAAGCCAGCCGGTAGGCAGCAAAATCCGGTTGCGCGCGTTACTCTGCAGTAAGCTTTTTTCCAGGAGGCACCATGCCCTTTCCCAAACGCGGTACAACGGTCACCGGCACCCTGTCAGCAAGTTTACTGGCTATCTCCTTGATGGCCGGCTGCTCGGACCCGTCCTCGGACGCTGAGGACAAGGCGGCGAAACCGTCTTCCCCCGAGGCACCCACTGATTCCCCCAAACAGGAAGACGCCGCTTCCTCCGAACAGACCCGGGGCGGTGATGGTTCGGAGATCACGTTGAATGCTCTGACGGAGGAGGACATGGGCGAGGCCAGCCTTCCCGGCGAGCTGGGTTGCTCGTTCACCACGGCTGACGGAGAGGTGTTGCTGACCGCCATGGGCAATGTGGCTTCGTCCGACGCGGCACAGGGTGTGGTCAAGGTCGCCGGTTATGTGGAGCGCGTGTCGGCGCCTGGCGGCTTCGATGGCATGACGGCCTCGCCGACCTTCAGTGGCAAGGGCAAGACGGTGCACATCGAGGTCACTGGTGAGCCCACCGAAGGCGGGGAGTCGCCGCCAAGGCCGGCGACATTGACGTATGACCGGGCCGACGGCGCTCAGCGTGACTGGCGGGGCGAGTGGCGTTGCGGGCCCTGAGGATGCGGAATGATTTCAGATAAGTGGATCAAGATTATCGCGTTGATCCAGCTCGTGGCGGCCTTGCCGTGGCATGGCGTGTATCTTTTTGGTTGGTATGCGCGAGACGTGACGGACTTTGATGCCTGGATGGTTGTCCTGACGGTAGAAGGCATTCTTTTCCTGCTTATTCCGATGCTGTCCGTTGCCGGGGCGTTCCTGAATAAAAGATGGGCGTACTTCACATTGATGGTGTTTCCAGTACTAGCATTCTTTCATGGTATTTCAGCCATACCTTACTTGTCCCATATCGTCCCAGTTGGTCCTTGGCGATCAGTGGCTCTGATTATAATAAACGTCGGTTTAATTTGGTTTGTCGTTGAGCTAAGACGGCGTTCGGTGCGCTAGCGTAACTGGCAAGGAGCGCTGAGATGAATTCTAGATTCGTCATTACGGGTGGGCCCGGCGGTGGTAAAACGACGCTCCTCGAGACTTTGGCGGCGCGGGGATATCGTGTGGCGCCGGAGGCGGCCCGCCGTATTATCAGGGAGCGCTTGAGCGCGGGCTTGCCGCCTCGGCCGGAGCCGCCCTCGTTCGCCAGGGAAATCCTGGACTCGGATATCCAGCAATACCGGGCCGCGACGGACAATGACGGCATCACCTTCTTCGACCGGGGCGTGCTGGACGCGCTTTACATGCTGGATCTGGAATCCGCGCTCTCTCGGGATGAGATCGCGAGCCATGTCCAGGCGTTTCCCTACAATGCCACCGTGTTCCTCCTGCCGCCCTGGGAGGCGATCTACGCCATGGATTCGGAGCGCGATCAGACGTTCGAGGAGTCCGTGGCGGTGTTCGAGGGTATGCGGCGGTGGTATTCGCGGTGGGGCTACGAAACGGTGGCGGTGCCACGTGCCAGCGTCGAGTCCCGTGTCTCGTTCATTTTGGACGCTATTGGTCACTGACCCGCTTAGGGGAGCTCTCCGTGTTCTTGTTGCATGGTTGCCGGGCGATTAAAGCCCTTGAGCACCCCGGCGCAGCCAGTCGTGCACGAAGGCCAGCTTTTGCCGTGCGAAGCTGGACAGCACGAACGGATAAATGTCCGATAACCCCATGGATCGGTTGACATGGTTCACGCCGACGGCAATAGACGCCGCAATATGAATCAGTCGTTGGGGATCCGGTTCTGAGTAGGGGTCCCAACCGGCGCCCGGTACTTCGGATGACGTCAGCCCTGAGGCAAAAAAGCTGTCAGAGAGATCGGTCAGATGGAGCAGATGAGCCGCCGTTTCCGCCCAGTCCTCGTGGGGGTGCGCCGAAGCGTAGCTGGTTAGATAGTATTTCTCCCAGCCTGGCGGTGGCCCGTTCTCGTAGTGGTGCTGTAACGCGCCGGGATAGCTAACGCGCTCGTCACCAAACATTGCCCGAAAGGCGTCAAGGAAGTCTTCCCTCAGGCTGAGGCGCCACCACAGCATATGGGAAATCTCGTGGCGCATGTGGCCAATCATGGTTCTGTAGGGCTCGTCCAGTGCTTCCCTGCGAGTGGTGCTCAGCACCGGGTCTGCCTCCGCCACGCTGATAGTCACTACGCCCTCGGCATGGCCCATGGGCACGGGAGTGGGACCTTCCGCCAGCATGTGAAACACCGGTGGCGCGCCAGGATCTTCCGGGCGGAACCAGTGCCAGCGGCCCAGGTTGTCGAGTGCCCAGCGTTTGGCCGCCTCGGTTTTTGCCCAGTTGGGAATGGCATTGTGAATGGATGGGTCCGGCGCCAGGGCCGTCATGGCGCAGGAACGGCAGAAGGCGCCTTGCTCGGGAGCAATCCAGTTACAGCCAATCACATCACGATTGGCGCAAAAAGGGGGCATGGGCAGGAAGGCCCGTGCCTGGGGGTCGTAAGCAACGGGGGTTCCGTCAGCGGTGGAGAGATTATCAAACCAGAGTTTGCCGGAACCGACCGGGTTTGCGAAAACACGCATGGAGTAGTCATCCAGCCAATTGGTGTTTGAGTATGGGAGCTACGGACGCCGGATGTCTAATGCTCTGTAAGCGTACGCTACCGCACAGACCACAATTGCCCGGGGTGCCAGAGTGACTGAATAGCCGATCAGCCTTTTGTATCGGCTTCACTGCTCCGGGAGCATGATAATGAAGGTCTCGTCTCGAATTCTTCCGACACGGATTGTTTTGGCGCCATTGGCTGCTTTTCTGGGTCTGGTGCTGCTGAGTGCCTGTGTCTCCACTCCTGATGCGCCGGATACGTCCATGGCTGATGCCCGTGGCGCCATTGTCGATGCTGAGAAGAATGACGCCCGGCAGTATGCCGGCGGTGAGCTGGACGTGGCGCGCGGAAAGCTGGCCATGGCGGAACGCTCCATCGAACAGGAAGACATGGTTGAAGCAGAGCGCCTGGCCAGAGAAGCCGAGGTCATGGCGTCGCTGGCATCGGCCAAAACTGAAGCAGCCAAAGCCGTTGAGATCAATCAGCAGATGGAACGTGACGCAAAAGCGCTGACTGAGGAAATGGATCGCATGGGAGAGCAGCAATGAGATATCTGAAACTTGATAGGGTTCCGCGTGGCGCCGCTACCGCGGCGACGATAACTTTGGCCGCGGTGCTACTGGGCGGTTGTGCTTCGACGCCGGAACGCTCTAGTGGCGCTATTCAGGCGCGGAGCAATTTGACCACCCTCGAGAACGATCGGTATCTCGGCGACCGGGCTGTTGAGGAAATTGGCGAGGCCGAACAGGCCGTAAAGCTGGCTGAAGAACCCTTGCGGGACTCCGAGGCACGTCTGAATGAGCACCGGGTGTATATGGCGAATCAGAAAATCGAGATTGCACGAGCAAAGGCCACTGCCAGGTATGCCGAAGCCCAGCGAGAGCTTATGGGTCAGGCGCGCGACGACGCACGTTTGCAAGCTCGTACGTCGGAGGCCGACAAGGCGCGGCGTGAGCAGGCGGATCTGAAGCGGCAGCTCGATGCGCTGCAGGCGAAAAGTACCGATCGGGGCATGGTTCTCACCCTGGGTGATACGCTTTTTGCGACCGGCAGTTCGGAGTTGCAACGTGGTTCCCAAGACAACTTGAGCCGGCTTGCGGATTTTCTTAATCAGCATCCTGAGCGTCGTGCGTTGATTGAAGGGCACACCGATAGCGTAGGCAATGCGGCCTCCAATCAGAGGTTATCACTGAGTCGTGCCGATTCGGTGCGCGCCTACCTGACGCAAAGAGGTATTTCGCCGAGCAGGCTGTCCGCTTCGGGTATGGGCCAGGATCGGCCGATTGCGAGCAACGACTCGGCGCAGGGCCGTCAACAAAATCGACGGGTAGAAGTGATTATCGCTAACCCGCCGGCAAGCTGATCGGCTTATTCGCACATACGATCCCTGGCTCTACAGTGTATGCTATACGCTGCGTAGACTCCGCAGCCAGGGATTGCCCGATGTCCAGTATTACCGAGAGAGCTGATGACCCCTGTTACCAGGATAACCGGCTGCTCAAGGCCATTTCCGACCAGGTCAGGGAGCGCCTCTACCCACATCTCGAGCTGACCGAACTGAAGCTCGGCGCCGTGCTCTACGAGTCCGGTGACGTGATGGATAGTGTCTACTTTCCGACCAACAGCATCGTTTCAATGCTGTACGTGATGGAGGATGGCCGCTCGGCGGAGATTTCCGTGGTCGGCAATGAGGGGATCGTCGGCATCGCGCTGTTCATGGGTGGCTTGAGTACACCTAGCCGGGCGATCGTCCAGAGTGCCGGCCAGGCCTATCGGCTTGAGAGTAAGCACCTGAAAGACGAGTTCAATCGTCATGGTGAGCTGCATCATCTTCTGCTGCGCTATACCCAGGCGTTGATTACCCAAATGGCCCAGACCGCCGCCTGCAACCGGCACCATTCAATTGACCAGCAGCTTTGCCGCTGGCTGCTGATGTCCATGGACCGTCTCAAAGGTGACAAGCTCGATATGACGCAGGAGTTGATCGCCAATATGCTGGGTGTGCGTCGTGAAGGCGTCACCGAAGCAGCCGGGAAATTGCAGGACGCCGGCATCATTCATTATCAGCGTGGCCATATCAGGGTGCTTGATCGCCCCGCGCTGGAGCGCCACTGCTGCGAATGCTATCAGGTGGTAAAGAAGGAGTCGGACCGCCTGTTCGCCGAGTTTGCATACCCGCCGCGTTAGCATCTATGCCCTCTTCGTTGTCAGCCCGACAGTGCCTTCGCCATTATCGATTTTGGCTCGGGCTTGGCTGCTTTGTGCTTCAGCGAACCGACCATCAGGGCCAGACCTGTCAGGCTCCAAGGTGATCGATGCTCAGCGCAACCGCGCTGCGTTCGCCTTTTGGAGTTAGATCTTTGAGGATGACCGCCAGATCCGCCGTGGCGAATCGAGTGATCGCCGGCTTGCCGAACACAGAGCGTGCCGGGTTGCTTGAGTGTTGCGAAAAGATTGAGCTGGCTGCTGCCGAAGTGCTTTGTCAGCAGCATGAGCCGTATAGCCACGTTTGGTTTCCACTCACGGCGGTTGTTTCTGTGATCGCTTCCGTGGCGAACCATCCTCCCATGGGAGTAGGCATTATCGGTTGCGAAGGGATGCTGGGGTGCACGCTGATACTGGCGGTATCCCAGGCGCCGCACCGGGCTATTGTTCAGGGGCCCGGGAGTGCGCTTCAGATCAGCAGGGCGGCATTCGGACATGCGCTCGCTGACAGTCCGGCATTGCTGCACAGTCTGCAACGATACAGCTTTCGGTTGATGGTGCAGATGGCCGGGATGACGGTCTGCACCCGTTTCCATTTGGTGGAAGCGCGCCTGGCTCGCTGGCTTTTGATGACTCATGATCGGACAGACAAAGACGACTTTTACCTTACCCACCAGTTTCTTGGTGAGCTTCTGGGAGTGCGTCGCAGTGCGGTGACTCTCGCGTCCGGGACGCTTCGGCAGGCTGGATTGATTGGGTATTCAAGGGGCAGAATCAGTATTCTGGATCGGTCCGGGCTGGAGGCGGCGGCTTGCGAGTGTTACGCGGCGGGGAATTTCAAACTCGCGGTTTGAGCAGCATCGCCGTGCCTCCGGCAGGGCAAAGCCGTCCTGGTGCCCGTGCCGGGATACGTCAGTCAATTCGTGAGGGTATGGATGTGAGCCTGGTCCATGTTCAAACCATGGCGCGGTACAACCGCTGGATGAACCAGAAGGTCTACGACGGCTGCGCTGGCCTGTCGGATGAAGAGCGGAAGCGTGATATGGGGGCTTTCTTCAGGTCGGTCCATGGCACGCTCAACCATATTTTGCTCGCGGATCGGATTTGGATGGGGCGGTTCACCGGTGAGCCTTTTCCGGTCCGGTCGCTCGACCAGGAGCTGTACGCGGACTTCAGCGTGCTTCGGGATGAGCGGGCGACGGAGGACAGCCGCATCATCGGCTGGGTGGCGTCGCTCTCGCCGGAAGACATGGAGGGCGATCTGGTTTACACCAGTATTGTGAATCCGGAACCCCGTCGCTATCCGCTCTGGTTTGCGCTGTCCCATTTCTTTAATCATCAGACACACCATCGCGGCCAGATTACCACCCTTCTTACCCAGCTCGGCGTCGATGTGGGCGTCACCGACCTTATCGGACTTAAACCATGAACCAGAAGCAGGTTAATGAGTTCGCGGCGGAGTGGATCGAGGCGTGGAACGCGCACGATCTCGATCGCATCCTTTCTCACTATACCGATGATTTCGAGATGAATTCGCCGTTGATCGCCAAGCGTCTCGCGGTGCCGTCAGGGACGCTGAAAGGCAAGGCTGCGGTAGGTGAGTATTGGCAGGGCGCGTTGCGCGCTTACCCGGATCTCCGCTTTGAGCTGCTCAAGGTGCTGCAGGGCGTCTCCTGGGTCACGCTCTACTACCTCGGCGCAACAGGCAACGAGGTGGCGGAGACGTTCCTGTTTGACGGCAACGGGAAAGTCACGCAGGTATTCGCGGCTTACGCCTAGGCCGTGGCTAATGGACCGCGGAACCCCCGTCCGTGCCGGATCCGGCTAACCAATATCGAGCGCCTGGATCTTGTCGCCATTCAGGTTGAAGGTATAGCGAAGCACCGCCGGGCTGCCGGGGAAGTTGCCGGAGACCCGCGCGCGAACGATCACGGCGGTATCCGCCTCTTCCATTTCCAGCGGTTCCGCCGTATAGCTGTACTTCTTCTTGGATTCGATAAACCAATCGGTGATCTCGGCGACCCCGTTATAGGTATGCTTCTCGTCATGAACGGAGGCGTCCGGGGCGAAGCAACGATCCAGAGAGGCGCTGTCCTTGTCGTTGCTGAGCTGGAAGAAGAGCGCGATGGGCGCCGGGAAATGAATGGCCATTGGCGGTTCCTTTGGCGGTGAATGGATGGTCCTGAAGTTTGATCAGGGCGCGCCCGTTCATCAAGAACGCACTGATAAGTAAGTGGGTTACCTATGAGTAAGGCGTATACGCCGGAGACGGCGGCGGCGGACGTCGCGGCGGCGATGAAGGTCCTGGAAGGCCGCTGGAAGTTGATTCTTCTGTTCCACCTCTTCGGTGGCCAGGTGCGGCGTTACTCGGAGCTGGAGAAATCCATCCCCGGTATTTCACAGAAGATGTTGGCGCAGCAGCTGCGCGCACTGGAAGCGGACGGTCTGGTGCGCAGAACGGTCTATCCGGAGGTGCCGCCGAAGGTGGAATACCGGCTTACCGACTGGGGACAGGCCCTTTGCCCGGTGCTGGATGCGCTGCTTTCCTGGCGTGAAGGGAAGCAACCTGCCGCGGTTGATGGACGGGAACCGTAATGACCTACGAGGAATTCAACCTCTTTTGCCGTTCGTTGCCGGCCACAACCTATGTGGTTCAATGGGGTGGCGCTCACGTTTGGAAAGTGGGCGGCAAAGTCTTCGCTATCGGCGGCTGGGAAAAGGCCGGTAAACCCGCCTTTACGTTTAAGGCATCGGAACTCAACTTCGAGATTCTGCGGGATCAGCCGGGTTTCCGGCCGGCGCCCTATCTGGCGTCCCGGGGCATGAGGTGGATACAACAATACGATGCGCCAGAAGAGACCGATGAGACGCTCCAATACTACCTCAAGGAGTCCCACCGGATCGTCTCCCTGGGGCTGACCAAGAAGCTGCAGCGGGAGCTGGGCCTGAACCAGAAATAGCCGGAGCGACGCCCGCCGCTACACGGTCAGGTACTTTTTCACCAGCTCATCGCTGAGCGCGCCGATGTCGTCCTCGGCCACTTTGCTGCCCCGGTCGATGATGGCGAAGCGGTCGGCGGTGGCGCGGGCGAAGTGGAGTTTCTGTTCCACCAGCAGCACGGTGAGACCCTCTTCCTTGTTCAGGGTTTTGATCACCTTGCCGATCATGTCGACGATGTTGGGCTGAATGCCCTCGGTGGGTTCGTCGAGGATCAGCAGAGTGGGGTCCAGCGCCAGCGCGCGACCGATGGCGAGCTGCTGTTGCTGGCCGCCGGACAAATCACCGCCGCGCCGGTGACGCATGTCATGCAACACCGGAAACAGCTCATAGATACGCGCCGGAATTTTACGACTCCGGTCAGCGCGCGCCTGCAGGCCTGTCTCCAGATTCTCCTCCACCGTAAGCAGCGGAAAAATCTCCCGCCCCTGCGGCACATAGCCAATACCCGCCCGCGCCCGCTCCTCGGCCGCTTTCTTACTCAGGTCCTTACCATCAAACTCAATCTTCCCCGTAGCGGCGGGCAACAACCCCATCACCGACTTCAACAACGTGGTCTTCCCAACCCCATTCCGCCCCATCACACACAAACACTCGCCTTTCTCCAGACTCAGGTCCAGATCCCACAAGGTGTGCGACTCCCCATAAAACTGATTCAACCCACTCACACTCAACATGCGCTGTTCTCCCAGGCGGCCCCAGGCCGCCCGCTATTAACTGTTAACTATTCACTCTTAACTGAATTACCCCGTTTC
>Ga0208014_1000309_pt1 | contig 22847 bp, 21 predicted proteins | sample 25_taG_FD_184099 | JGI IMG/M metagenome (GOLD analysis project Ga0208014, IMG submission 184099) | Marine viral communities from Cariaco Basin, Caribbean Sea - 25_WHOI_OMZ (SPAdes) (version 2) | ecosystem: Environmental > Aquatic > Marine > Oceanic | place: Caribbean Sea: Cariaco Basin...
TGCCATTAGCCAACGCTACCGCGTACTCAGTGCCGGCGAAGGCGGCGAACTCACGCTCAAACGCCCGGCACTCATCGCCGGTCCAGTAGTTGACCTTGTTGGACAACAACACCCGCTGAACGGCATCCGCCTCTTCGGGGGTGTAGGACGGCCAGGGAGGGAAAGGTCCATTCAACATTGCAGCGCTCCTTCGAAGCCTGTGATTCCATCACAACAACGACAATCACCACCATAAAGCAGTGTTCCAAAAGAGGTAGATAAGACTCGTTACTTAAATAGCGGTGAATGTCAAAATTCAGGTAACGATTTATACGCTTTAGCTGGCGAACCTAGAAAGACAGTATTGGGCTCAGTACTCGTTGTAAGTGTAGAGCCCATTCCGAGCATAGACCCCTCTTCCATAACCACGCCCTGTCGAACGGAAGCACCGGTACCAACCTCTACACCAGCTTTCAGAGTCACGTTGCCAGAAATAGCAGCAAGCGGAGCGATAGTGACAAAATCGCCGACGACATCATCGTGAGCTAAAGTACATTTCAAATTGATGATCACGTGCTTACCGATACAAAAATCAACGGTTCCAACACAGCCTGCACAGATGAGAGAGCCCTCTCCGACCGTGACCGAAGAAAAGTCCATCAAAACCGAGGGATGAATAAGGGTAGCGAATTTTAACGAGTTATTACGAGTCAGCTTGGTGACGACTGCTTTTCTAACTCTGGGACTACCGATAGCGACAATAAAATCAGCATCCAAATGTTCGCCTGCATGGTCAAGAGGGCCTAGAACTCGATACCGCCCATAATCATCAGGAGCTACACGGTCATCAAGAATACCCCTTACTTCTCTTCCACAGTCTTTAGCCAGCCAATAGGCCTCACGGCCAAGTCCTCCATAACCAACAATCACTACTGGCCGCATAAAATCACCTCTTTCTACTTGAACCCTTGAAGCGAGGCATCGTCGCCTCGCCAGGGTAGGAAACACCTTCTCTTTTGACGGCTTGTAAAGCCGTTCTAAACAAAATCTTCATATCTAGCCAAAAAGATTGATTATCAACATACCAGATATCAAGCTCAAACTTTTTCTCCCAGGATAGAGAATTACGGCCATTGACCTGCGCCCAGCCAGTGATACCAGGACGGACTTCATGGCGACGAGCCTGCTCAGGACTATAAAGCGGTAGATAATCCATGAGTAATGGTCGTGGACCCACCAGACTCATGTCACCTTTGAGTACATTCAGAAGCTCCGGTAGCTCATCCAGACTGGTAGACCGCAAAAAAAGACCAAAAGCAGGCAATCTTTTCTCATCAGGCAACAATCGACCATCCGAATCTCGCTTGTCGTTCATAGTTCGAAATTTTAGCATCTCAAACGGGACACCACTTCGACCCGGGCGAAGCTGACGAAATAACAGAGGCCTGCCAAGCTTTACCCATACCATAAAAGACACAGCGAGGAAGACAGGCAATAGGAGCAGCAATGCTAACAATGAAACTGAGATATCGAAGACTCTTTTCATAGTAAACCCATTTTTTTAAGCATCACGGCATTAACCTTATGGACATCATATTTTTCTTCCGCTATAGCCCTGGACTGCGCACCCATAACAATAATCTGCTGAGGCCTTTCGATCATACGGCTCATAGCATCAACTAATGCATCCACATCCTTAACAGGTACTAAATAACCATTTTCGCCATCGAGGACTGTTTCACGGCAACCCGGAGTTTGAGTAGTAATAATCGCACGCCCCATTGCCATCGCCTCAAGTACCGTCCGCGGCGTGCCCTCCCGATATGAGGGCAAAACGTATACCGAACAACCTGCAATCGCCGAACGAACATCATCAAGCCGGCCAAGATATTCGATAGCTCCCCCCCGTTGCCAAGCCTCAACCTCGTCAGGGCTAACCGAATCCGGGTTGTTGTCTACATCGCCTACTAGCCGAAAGACGACCTCCGGATAACGTTCGCGGATAATTTTTGCCGAAGCTACGTACTCGCGAACACCTTTATCACCCAGAAGCCTCGCTATCAAAAGAAAAACTATTTGACCCTGCGGTAATGGAGTAAGCCGAAATCGGTCAAGGTCAACTCCAGAACCGTTAACTACCGTAGAAGGCACACGTTGGGGCATAAGCTTCAGTCGTCGGAAAAAAGCTTCGTCGTCCGGATTTTGAAAGAACACCTGATCATTTCTTTTCAGCGCCTGCGCATACAAGCGCCTCGCCATATTTTGGATCATTCTTCTCTTTCCGTAGGCCTGGCCGGTAAATGCGTAACCAAGACCTGTAATCAACGCAAAACGCCGTGGCACCCGCGCGAGCCAGGCTGCGAGCGTGCCGTAAATGACTGGTTTGGCAGTGTAGCCTAGAACCAAATCTGGACGAATACTCCATATTAGAACGAGAAGCCTTAGAAACCCTAAGGCATCCATAATTGGATTAACACCCGTCCGCTGAAACGAAATATTGTGACACTTAACTCCCCACTCTCTGAGTTGACAGACAACTGAAGGCGCGGAGGTGAGTGCAGGAGCCGCAGCATGAACCTCAAAACCATTATCGCATAATGTTCTGATCAAAGGACCACGAAAGTTAATTAAAGAACCGTTAAAACCCGCAATAATCAGCACGCGGCAAGACGAATTTATTCTCATTGGCTCCACACTACAGCTTAAGTCTCATACTAAGCTTGGCTTTTTAGGAAAAAGGGGATAACAAACCACGAGACAACATAAGTACGACAAAACAGTTATCATGAAACTACTAGGTTTGGAAATAGAGACATCACCTTTTCTTCCTGAAAGGCTCGTCTTCTTCGGCATCTTGTCTTTCAATAATACAACTTGCCATAGCCATAGATGCCCCAAATAAAACCCAAAACACTGTAAACCGAGTACCATTATGGGTAATACCGTAGAGCATCGCCGGGCCTGTCAAGCAGCACACACCCACAAAACCGTAGGCGCGCCACAACTTCCATGCCCATATGCTCAAGGCAAGCGCGAACAGGACAAAACCGACGACCCCATAATTGTTGAAAATACTGGCCAGCGTAGAATGCACTTCGTGCCCGGCAATTCTTGTGACACCAATGCTGCCAAGGCCAAGGAATAATTGGAGAGTATTACCCTCCAAAAAAGCGAGATAACCCCTTGATACCAAGGAGCTATCATCCTCTTGAGTAATACCTTGAAGACGTTGCATGAACATAAACTCGTCAAAGCTGCCACGCATTAAAAAAAACATAATTGTGACAACTCCCGCCAACACCAACATAAGCCAGAACAGAGCCCCTTTCATATTTCGGGTCTTACCATTCGTAAATGTACTTTTACTAACGGGCTTCAAAGCTAAAAACGCCACCAAAAAATTAGCGATCATTGCGGCTTTCGAAAGAGAGGCGATCGAAAAAAATATTGCGACCATAAATAACACGAGCGCCGTCAAATATTTAATATGATCATGGCGATATAAAAGATAAGTTAAAGAGAGGATACATACAGAAAAATAACCCAATTGATTCGGATTATTGAAAGTCCCTGTGACACGACTTTCTCCGGTTTCCTGAGGCGATGCGTTAGAGACACTTATCGTAAAAATCGCAATCGCACAAGCGAGAAGCACTCCTGGAGTAAGCGCTGATAAACCAAGACGTCGACAGTGAGAATAAACCGCAGTTACAACAAGAAAATTGTAGAGTAAGAAAATCCCATTCATTAAAGCTTCGACTTTAGTGCCAGTGATCACGTAAAAGCTCTCAACAAAAAGAGAAAAGATACATATACCAGCAAGACACCAAACCCATATTTTATTTGGGACCCCGTTATTCATCATGGTGGCCAATGCAAACACAATCAAAATTATGTGCGCGGGTTGAACACCACCAGAACTAAAAGTGTAGACAGGTAAAAGTGCGACGCCAAGAGCCAGCCCCCAGCTCGCAAGGGAAAAATGAACTGCTTTGTTGTCTGGCCAATAATCAGTTTCGTTTCTGTAAATCATAAAACCGGCAAGAGCATGTTAAACGTAAAGACACGCAATTCTATTAAAAGAGATTTGCGCAATGAATTTTACTTCGAATCGTCACTGAAACCCTTAGTCGATCGCCATGAATGACAAGTACTCTTTCGCAACAGAGGATAGACAAAAATCTCTCCACCTTTCGTTAACATTATCCGCTTTATCCATCAGCGCTTTCTGTATCGCATTAGCAAGCCCATCGATGTCACTAGCCGGCACCAACGTACCCCACTTCCCATCCTCCAATACCTCTGACGGGCCGTGAGGACAATTGAAGCTAACAATAGGTAGCTGGCAATATAACGCTTCAACTAAAACGTTACCAAAGCCTTCCCAGCGCGAAGATAGCACGAATAGGTCAGAATCTTTCATAAGTTTTAGTATGTCATTACGGTACCCTAGAAACTTGACCCTGCCTTCCAGGCCAGCGCTTCTAACCAAATTCTCCAAAAAATTTCGGTCGGGCCCATCTCCGACGATTTGAAGAATAAACTTCAAGCGTTTGATTTTACTCAGTGCCTTTATTAATAAATCAAATCCTTTTTGATGGTGGAGCCGCCCAACCGCTATTATACGTCGCTCCGCGCAGTCATCCCTGGTACTGTGTTGAAAATTGCCATCATACGAAACCAAGTCATTTATCACCGGGTTATAAAGAACCTGCACAGGCAATTTCACTGACTTTTCAACTTCAAGTGCGACGCCTTTCGAAACAGCAGCGAACGATTCCACTCTTTTTTTATAAAGAACAAGGAAAAGTCGACTCATAAACGCGACTAAAGTCTGCTTTATTCCACCTGTGAAGCTTATGCTTCCATGGATAACTGCATACAGCTTTGAGCTATTTTTAGAGGAGCGAAGTGCTTGAGCCGTATACGCAATAACTTGTGGTGTGTTAGCAACGATCACATCGTATCGATTATGCTTGAAGTGTTTTTTTAACCTAGAGTTTGAGAATAGGAGATGATACCGCAACTTATTTTTCCATCGCCCTAAATATATGATCTCAACATTTTTAGGAAGCGTAGGAACAGGAGATGTTGGCTTTACCGGGCATACGATGGTCACTTTATGTCCATGATGCATCAAACCCAGAGATAGCACACCGGTTAACTCTTGAACTCCGCCCCCGGCCGATAAACTATGAACTGAAATACAAATATTAGCCACTTTCGAAAACCTAGGTTTTGGAAAAAAAAGGAAGCTTTTTTATGGAAATAAAATAAGCACGCAGAATCTTAAGCCAATCGAAAAGAGACATGGAGGAACGTTTAAGCCATCTTATATCTTCAGAGAAGTCGATGCCACTTTTGGCTTTTAGAAATATCCAAGCCAACACTCTCTTGTTAACTGCTTTGTTAAATGCGTGCCTTTCATTGCTGTTCATGTGGTACTGTTCTTTCTCTAGAAGAGCAACCGGGTTCACGCCGACAAGATTATTTTTATTAGACGCGACCTCGCTATTTGTACAAAACCAAGTACTGGTCGGAATATCGCAATAGCCAATGACAGCAGAGTTCAGAATGCATTTAAACCAAAAATAAACGTCACCGCCCATTCTAAAGTTTCCGGCGGGGAAGCCGCCTAACTTGTCGAAGAAATCTTTCTTTATTGCAACGGAGTTCATATTCATGAAATCCGAGTATTTCAATGCGTTCAAACTGTCAAGCCTAGAAACCAAGCCGCTTCGCAATATAGCCTTCTGCTTAATTTTTTTCGCTTTGATCTCTTTATAAAAAGAGCACGTAGCAAACTTAATTGATTTGTATGAATCAATCATCTGCTTAATTTTTTCGAGGTGTGTCGGTTCCCATAAATCGTCAGCGTCACAAAAACAAATCCATTTAGCTGTAGACTTCTCCACGCCGAAGTTCCTTGCCGCGTAACCACCCGGCCCCGGCTCAGACCTCTTATACGCACGCACATTAGGAAGCTTCGAAAACGCTGCAATTACTTCATGTGATCCATCTGACGAGGCGTCGTCAACAAGGATAATTTCAAATTCCTGAAACGTTTGAGAAAGAACCGCATTGACTGAACCTTCTAAAAAATTTTTTTTATTGTGGACAGGGATTACGACCGAAAAAAAATATTGTCCTTTACTCATAATCAGTTCCTACCAGAAAAGGCTAAAGCCAATAAAAAGGTGAATTTTACCCCACCCCAAAATCAGCTTTTAAAACCCTCAAGAGACTTGATACGAGACCGTCATCTCGAAAAAGATCGATCAAACAAGTAGCCAGTAGTTCGTCTTTATTGTGTAATAAAAAAATAGGTACTATTAGGCCCTCGGGCGAGTCAATAGCACTAGCAAGTGATGCGTGGGTTTCGCAAACCCTATGCGACTAAGCACGATGTACCCGCCTGCTACATAACCGAGAGACTGAGACTGCCATCACTCGCTTATGATGCCGGCCCCTAACACCTGGATACCGTGCTCCTGATCGTTTTAATCAAGCTCGGCGCCGGATATAACCGTAAGAAGTACTCCACCATACGTTTAACCCTACGTTACGGCTTGGTAATTCGTGAGTAAATCAAAAAGGTTTTAATTCAATCAGCTAATCAGCCCTTGCGACTGAATCCTTCAGTCGACCAAGCTCACGCACTCGTTTTCTAATTGGCGCCCTCAAAGTTCGCAGCTAGAGTAGTGAGAACCACGGCTGACAAACTCTGGCCAAACCGATATAGGATAGATCTGTGACCTGAGTATAGTACGATGTTGGTTTCAAGGCGGTGGACTCAAGCCGCTCCGGCTGAAAGACAGTAAAAGTGGCAAGAAGTTTTGCTGTGGCTATAGCCAATGAGGTTATTTCAACGGCGAATTTCTTAGCAGAACTTTCTTTCGTAAAAGTACTAAAATATCCTGGCCTTCATAAATACCGCGAGCCCAAAAAAGCGAACCGCCCGCTCCTGCCGCGTCGAAAACCTTATACGAATATGGAGGTTCTCATAGGTTCGGTTCATAAGCGTGAAAGACAGTATTTTTTATTTTCTCCGTTCTGTTTGGATCTGAAAAAGCCTAACCAAGCAAATCTCGCAGAACCGACTTAAATCCATTACTATTCCGATATTCGCCGCGAATCACGAGCGAAACTGTGCCTAGGAAACGAGATATAAGTGGTCTTGCTCGAACATCTGCACGCATTTTTAAAAATCTTAAATCATCTTCTGCAGTTTCAAGCATATTTTTTAGGTCAAATCGATATTTTTCTGGTGCTAAAGATAATACGCGGCGAATTCCATCTATCTTCATTTGTTGCTGAGAAATTTGTTCTTTTTCCTTTTGCCGATTATTGCCTTGAAGTACTTCTTTAAAAGAATGAAAAAAAGCATGACGCCTTTTTACTTTAGTCGTGCGATTGGCAATAAAGTGTGATTCATTAGTTTCGTGGCGACGATAGTATTGAAGAACACGATCACATACTTTCTTTCCATCCAAAGCCTCAGCGAATTGCATGATCCAATTGTCGTGTGCCTTGATGCCTGGAGGAATAGGCATACATAAATCCAATAATTCACGTCGAATAGCACAACAGCAACCCATCACAAAAGCCTTCATAGGGAGACCGGCAGATCGAATCTGACCCAGCTTTGTCAGCCCGACCTCATTCAGCTCGTCATCCGTCAACGCCGCATCATTCATCACGACCAAAGCCTGCGGATTACACTGCGCAATACCGATCATATGTTCAATTTTCTCCGGGAACCACACGTCATCCTGATCGCTTAAAAAAACGAGTTCTCCATTCGTCTTCATGAGAGCCGCGTTGAAATTCCCACAATAACCCAATTTACTATCATTACGATGAAACCTAACCTTAAAAGGTACAGTTTTGGCGAAATCACGGATTATGGCTTCGGTGTGATCGGTGGAGCAATCATCAGTGATGATCAGCTCATCCGGCTGGCGAGTCTGGCCCGCGAAACTTTCGAGTTGTTCTCGTAGATATCGGGCACCATTGTAGGTAGCCATGGCTATGGAAACTTTCATTTCGTCGTATACCATTTCATCGTATCGCCAACCACGCTGTCAGTATTCTCTAAATTTAACATTAGATGTGCTTAGGTGGCTGTGTTCGGTTAGGTAAATAATTTCGAATCTATTATCGCTTGACCAAATATTATTCCTATGATCGACATTTCCAATGTGTTATACAGAGATTGACCTCACTGGAGCGATGCCTTTAGCGTCCATCCTTTATTCATCGCAAAATGCCGTCAATCAAACTGTCACATTGAAACTAGGCGAGCAAAAAATCTTTACTTGCGGACACTCTTTCTATAGCCATAGCCTTAAAGGTAGATTTCTTGCAATTCCTGTAAGGAAAAACGGAAGTCTCCCAGCTACGTCCATACCTTAATATATTAACAAGGTGATTCGGGCTAGCCCTAAGCCAATAGCGCCGGCCTTTCCAAAGAAAATTCAGGGACCATACTAAACGTTCAATTGAATGGTCATCGTGGTTCTCCTGGAGAAGCCAGCAAGCAAACGACTTTTTTGTTTGGCGTCACCTGTTAGGCTCGCAAACGTCACTAGGTTCTAATACCACAAGAGCTTCTTATTTATGCAGGAATTTACGCCTGCCGATAGCAACAACATTTTTTGCAAACGAAACAAAGACTTCCGGATATAGCGTCGCCTTTTTTGTAAAGAATAGCAGCGTGGTCTTTTCCCGCTTTTTTATTGCATAGTAAATACCGTTTTTAATAAACTCGGCCTTGATCCGCCTGGCATTCGAACAATAACGTTCCGCGACTTGGCGTACACGCTCATAGTGAACAATCAGATTTCTCGAGGTATTACTGCCATGAATATTTCGAATAAAACACACGCTCGACTCAAAATCGAAATCGCCACCGCTTGTGATCAAAGCACCAAAAACCTTGATATTGAATACCCAGTCATCGGCAATCAAGTCAACATCAAATGGTTGGATTTCTTTCAAAAAGTCCGCTCTGGCCAATACCCCCTGGATGAAAAGAATAGGAGCCTGTGATGTAAGATAACTATAAACTTTTTCAGCATTCCCACTCCTCATCAGCTCAACTGTATCTACTGAATGGCAGCGGCGCCCAAACTCACCCTCTGTGCAGTTAACACCGTCAGAGTAGCTAATCTTTAGATTAGGATTAACGGAAAACTTTTCCAGCTGCAAGCCAAATCGGTTCTGGGAGAAATAATCATCGCCGGCAAGGAATGCAATAAAGTCCCCTTGGGCAAGGTTGATCATGGACAAAAAATTTTTCGCGATAGCCGTTACACCTTCATGGCGTTTAACCAAGAATTTAATCGGAACTGGCGAGTTTTCGATAAAGCTTTTAACCACATCCACAGTTTTATCTGACGACCCGTCGTCAGTGATTATGATGTCTAGATCATAGTTATCTGATTGTTGATCAACAACGCTTTGCAGCGCTCGTTGAATGAATTGCGCTTGGTTAAAGGTAAGAATAAGTACGCTGATTCTTGGTTTGGGTATCGACAATGTCCGTGACCTTACTTTACTTTATTTGACAGCACCCAATTGGAAAGGTCCTTGCCAGTGATAGTTTCCAACTTTTTTATTTCTACCCCAAACATCTCTCTTAGCCGGTGTATCTCATCATCGGGAATAACGACAGGCTCTGATAATACGCCTTCGATCCATTCTTTTAGAGAGATCTTTAATTTCTCGGGCAGCCAGCCTAACAGCATACGACCAGCGCTTCGCGCCTTTCGCATAACTATTGGATATTTTATTTTCCTTGCGCCTACTGAAGCATTTACAACTTCGAAATCCAAATTCGGTAGCTTTGCGCTATCGACGCCCAAAAAAACGCATAAGTTTTCTAGAAGACCCCTAGGGTTGGCTTTCAACTCATCATAAAGACACACGTGAACGTTGTTGAAATTTTTAATATAAAACTCAACTTGCTCCGCATATCTCGACACATCCGTGTAGAACAAATCTGGAAGCAATTGGTTCCGCTTAACACGATCGGCCTCGACTCTGAGTGAATCAGTAAAGCTTAAAAACTCGGGATCAAGTCGCTTTTTGCACACGAAGCGGTACTGGGAAATGATGCGACTTACTGGCTCTCGCAGGATGATAACAATTTTTACGTCTTTCCAGTTGGTATGATGCTGCTTCAGATTTCTCAGAACGTGATCATAAAAGTATAGATAGGAGGGACAGACTTCTCCCGTTATCTGCTCTTCTCGAGCATCCTCAAAATACTCGAGGTATTCCTCCAATCGGGTCGGTATGTTACCTTCACCGGCGTGATCTATGATTGACCGGTTTGTATTGGTTGCCACGTGCCAAAAATAAAGCTCTTTTCGTTTTTCTGGCATATAGATATCCGGGTGCTTGCTCAGATAACTGTGCAAGGAGGACGTTCCACATTTGGCAGCACCCACGATTAAAAAATCGGGAATGCCTGTCACTATATTAGCCATATTACACCATTAAGCAGCAGCTTTGCCGCCCCAAGGAAAATACATCATGTTTATGCCCAGCTTACGGTAAACGACATAAACACCGATAAAATTTCCGAAGCACATGTTAAAAAAGTAGCCAATTGCAACGCCAAGTGCGCCGAACTCTCGGATAGCAAAAAAAGAGACCAAAATGGTCAGAATAGCGTTACCAATGAGAATATTCTTCCTGACTTTGTGACCACCAGTCATGTCCAGCAGGTTGCCAGAAGCTCCGGTGAAAGCATTCACGAAATTGGCGCCAGCGAGAATAACTAAGATAGGCCAGGCCTTGGCGAACTCCTTGCCAAAAACAAGCAGCAATGGATAACTCATGAGTCCGATAGCTAGAGATGCCGAACCACTCGCCCAGAAAATCATTCTTGAGCTTTCTTTAATCGAGGCTTCAAGTTTGTCTCGATTTTCGGAAAAATCCCTTGAGTACATGGGGGCGGAAACTGTAACCACAGAAGCAAAGATGAAGTTTGCCAGGTTAGCCAATTGTAACGAGACATTGTATTTGGCAACTTCCGCAGGATTTTCGAAATAAGCCAGTATGTAAACTAATGCCTGAGTGGATGCAAAAATGAGCAAAACAGACTGATACATGGGTAATGACTGGTCAAGACTTTGTTTAAGAGTCAGAGTTTTCGTGTTTTGAGAGGGATTTTCCTGGTCATCATCGTTATGGTTCATCTTAAATTTATTAAATACGACAACGGCGACCAATACGAATGCCGAGAGGCTCGCAATAACAAAAGACCCGATTAAAAAGTCGACATTTTTTTCGCCGACAATTACCAGTAAGCCTATAATCAAAAAGTTAACAGCTCGGACATGAATACTTCGAAGATACTCACTCAGTGAAATAAGCCCAACTCCGCGAAATAGCTCACAAGCAAGGTTCGTTAAAACTTGAAATGGAATCAGAATACTAGCTAGAAGTATGTATTTTTTTGACTCTGTCCCACCAAAAAAGTGCGAGGCGACGTCTCCAGAGAAAAAGGCGAGAGCAATTGAAATGGCCACTGCAGCCAAGCTGGCAATGCCAGCCCATTGCTTGCACAGCTTTCGCAAACTACGCCAACCTTCTTCTGAGGTTTTCAGTCGCGCAGCGTATTTCAAGGTTAGCTGGTTAAAGCCCAAAGCCGAGATCAGGCCACAGGTTCCAATTACCTGAAGGGTCAACTGGTATTGGCCAAGCGCGGTTGCCCCAAACATACGGGCAACCATCAAAGTAAATGCATAGCCGATCAAAACACCAAAGATTCTGAGGCCGGCTACGCTTGCGACACCGCGAAGAAGTTCCTCGGAGTATCCACCGAGTATTTTACGCATGCTTAAAGCAACCCAACGAAAGATGACTGCACATAACTTTTTCACCAGTCATTACACGCGGCTGTAATATGGCTACGCTCTTCAATGGACAACGTCGGCCCCATCGGCAAACTGAGTATTGTTTTATGAATACTCTCCGTCAACGGGTAATACTCAGATTGCCAAGCTTGATAAGCCTTTTGCTGATGCGGCGGGACCGGGTAATGGATCAAGGTCTGCACGCCCCGCTCCACCAAATACTGCTGTAACTGGTCGCGCTTGGCCGAACGCAGAACAAACAAATGCCAAACATGGCTCTCACGGTTGCCTACCGCGGGCAACCGAATATCCGGATTATTAATATTTGCTAGGTAATACTCCGCTGCCTCCCTTCGGCTCTGGATTTCTGCGTCCAAATGGCGCAGTTTTACCCGGAGCATGGCAGCCTGCATTTCGTCTAGCCGGCTGTTGACCCCTTGATATAGGTTTTCGTACTTCTTGTGACTGCCGTAGTTACCCAATGCTCGAACGACTTTGGCCAGTTCTTCGTCGTCGGTGGTAACGGCACCCGCATCGCCCAGTGCCCCGAGGTTCTTACCGGGGTAGAAGCTGAATCCGGCGGCATGGCCAAAGCTGCCTGCCCTTTGGTCATCTATACGCGCTCCGTGTGCCTGGGCGGCGTCTTCCAACACTAGCAATCCATGTCTATCCGCTAACTCCATCAGCTCTGGCATTGGGGATATCATCCCATACAGGTGGACGGCAACAATGGCTTTAGTATTAGCTGTAATGGCTGCCGTTGTCTTTTTTACGCACAGATTGAACGTCTTCTCGTTAGGCTCAACCAGGACCGGTTTCAACCGATTCTCGGTGATGGCCAGTATGCTGGCGATATAGGTATTCGCTGGCACGATAACTTCGTCGCCCTCTTTCAGCCTGCCCATTTCTTTCCAGGCTCTGAGGGTAAGGGTGAGGGCGTCGAGACCGTTGGCTACGCCTACGCATTGCTTAGTGCCACAGTACTCTGAGAACTCTTGCTCGAAGGCTTTTACTTCGTCACCCTGGGTATACCACCCGGAGTCGATGACGCGGGTGGCTGCGGCTACGAGCTCGTCTCGGTATCGCCCGTTAATGGCTTTCAAATCAAGGAAAGGAATCATTTTTCAATGTACCTGATAATACGAGCAGGATTACCGATAACAACGGCTTTCGGTGGGACATCCCGAATTACTACTGCTCCAGCCCCTACCATCGCTTCGCTGCCGATAGTGATGCCGGGAAGGATAGTTGCGTTTGCCCCAATACTCGCGTTCCTACAAATCTTTATACCGGAAAATTTATCTGGATATTCCTTTGATCGAGGGTAAGGATCATTAGTTAGCGTCGTATTAGGACCGATGAACACATCATTCTCTACACGGGTTCCATCCCAAAGCTGTACGCCGGGCTTGATCGTTACTCTGTCACCAACTATCACATTGCCCTCAATAAGTGTTTGAGCGCAGATGTTACAGTCTTGGCCGATCTTTGCACCTTCGAGAATCACCACGAACTGCCAAACCATTGTGCCGGCACCTATGGAACATTCGGCAACATCAGCCAGTGGATGAATAAAGCTCATTGGCGCACCTGCTTCAGGAAATCACCGTAATTCCTGATATAATCGGATTTATCATAGTGTTCGCTTGCTAGCACGAGCAGGACACAATCTTTGCTAAAATCATGCATTTCCCGCCAAACCAGATCTTCAATCACAAGGCCCTTGGTTGGACAATCTAACCAAACCTCTTCCCGGATATAGCCATCATCCAACACCATTCGACATTTTCCGGCTACACAGATAGCAACCTGTTTTAGATTTTTGTGGGCGTGGTGACCACGACTCACGCCATGCTCGGTATGGTAAATATAATACACACGCTTTATGTCGAAAGGCACAGCTTTGTCCATGCCTATTTCGACAGCTACTAGGCTACCACGCTCGTCACCAAGGCTCTGAAAATCGATCCATTTGACCAGGCTCATACGCTTTCACCTTCTATTTGTACTTCTCAGCCAGGGAGAAGGAAACCGCCTGCTCATCTTTCTGGGATACAAGCGGATCTACGTTTTCACCTAGTGGCCAGTCTATGGCTAGCTCTTCGTCTGCCCAATGGATTGATCGCTCGTACTCAGGTGCATAGAAGTCCGTGCATTTATACTGAAAATCTGCAGTATCACTGGTTACCAGAAAGCCGTGGGCAAACCCCGGCGGCACCCACAGCATGCGATTGTTTTCTTGGGATAGGTATTCTCCTACCCAGTGGCCGAAGGTGGCCGAATTTGAACGCAGGTCTACGACAACGTCGAACACTCCACCACGGGTTACTCGTACCAGTTTGCCCTGGGGTTGTCTGATTTGATAGTGGAGGCCACGCAAGGTGTTTTTAACAGAGCGGCTGTGGTTGTCTTGTACGAAGGTGAAGTTTATGCCGGCTTCGCGGAAGGCTTTTTCATTCCAGGTCTCCATAAAAAAGCCGCGTTCGTCGCCAAACACCTTAGGTTTTATGAGTTTAACGTCTGGAATACGGGTCTCGAGCACTTCCATAGGACTCAACCCCCCTGCTCGGCCAACCGTTTTAGATAATCACCATAACCGTTCTTTTTTGTTTCCTCGGCTTGATTAAGTAGTTGGTTTCGAGTGATAAAACCCATACGATAAGCGATCTCTTCCAGGCAGGCCACCTTCAGGCCCTGACGTTTTTCAAGGGTCTCGATGTAACCGGAGGCTTCGTGTAAGGAGTCGAACGTACCTGTATCGAGCCATGCATAACCGCGACCAAGCAGTTCCACGTTCAAGTCACCCCGTTCCATATACGCTTGATTAACGCTTGTAATCTCCAGCTCGCCGCGGTCAGAAGGCTTAACCGCCTTAGCGATCTCTACCACATCATTATCGTAGAAATATAAACCTGTTACCGCGTAACGAGATCTGGGTTTCTCAGGCTTTTCTTCGATAGAGATAGCACGCTGGTGCTTGTCAAACTCCACGACACCAAAACGTTCTGGATCGGTTACTTGGTAGCCGAAAATCGTGGCGCCGGCCTTACGATCGTTAGCTGCTTGGAGTAGTTTAGAAAGGCCGGGCCCATGATAGATATTATCGCCCAAAACCAAGCAAACCGGGTCATTGCCAATAAAGTCTTCGCCGAGTATAAACGCCTGGGCCAGCCCATCAGGGCTGGGCTGCACAGCGTAGGTGAGCGAGATGCCAAATTGCGAACCGTCACCTAGAAGGCGTACGAAACCGGCCTGATCTTCTGGTGTAGTAATAATAAGGACATCGCGAATGCCCGCTAGCATAAGCACCGATAGAGGATAGTAAATCATCGGCTTGTCGTAGATAGGTAAAAGCTGCTTAGAGACGCCTTTGGTGATGGGATAAAGCCGGGTGCCGGAGCCGCCGGCGAGTACGATGCCTTTGCGTGCCATTGTTCAATCCTGCGGTTTGGTAAGATTTCGGCGCTCAGCGAGCGCTCGTTCTGCGCCTTTTTGCCACGCGGGCAACTGTAGTTTTAAAACGCTTTCCAATTTAGCCGAGTCCAGCCGTGAATTAAGCGGGCGCTCAGCCGGTGTGAACCAGGCTTTCGTTGGAACCGGTTGGATACGATCAGGGGTCGCTTGTATCGGTACGTTTTGCCTTTGCAGCCAGTCGGCAATAAACCGGGCATAGTCGTACCAACTGGTTTCTCCGGCCGCCACCAAGTTGAAAATGCCAGAAAGTTCTGGATCCTGTCGCGCCTGCCGGAGCGCCATGGCCGTCACATCGGCGATCAGTTCGGCCCCCGTGGGCGCCCCTACCTGATCGTCAATAACCTTTAGCGAGGCGCGCTCTTCAACGAGTTGAGCCATGGTGCCTAGAAAGTTTCTACCTCGTGCCGCATACACCCAACTCGTTCGAAAGATCAGATGACGGCAATTCGCGGCCTGAATCGCCTGCTCGCCCGCCAGTTTGGTGGCACCATAATGATTAATTGGCGCCGCCGGGTCCTGCTCTCGCCATGGACGATTACCCGAGCCGTCAAACACATAGTCCGTGGAGTAATGTACTAGCAACGAATCTTGCGCTTTAGCTTCCTCAGCGAGTAGAGCCGGCGCTTCAGTATTGACGATATAAGCCAGATCGCGGTCTTCCTCCGCACGATCTACCGCTGTGTAGGCTGCCGCGTTTACCATTATTGCAGGTTTGATCTCGCGTATCGTTGCACGTAAATCGTCCAACTTAGCCAGATCACCACAAAGACCGTTTGGCCCCTTTCGGCCTAACGCTACAACCGTGCCGAGGGGGGCCAGAGATCTCTGGAGTTCCCATCCTACCTGCCCATTTTTTCCAAAGAGCAGGATTCTCATGCCTTTCCCCCCGTGCCCAGCCGCTCACGCTGATAGCTTCCATTTTGCACCCGGGCACACCAATCACGGTTGTCGAGATACCACTGCACAGTCTTCCTCAGCCCCGTTTCGAAGGTTTCCTGCGGCACCCAGCCCAACTCCTTTTCAATCTTGCTGGCATCGATAGCGTAGCGAAGGTCATGCCCGGGCCGGTCCGTTACAAAGGTGATCAGGTCTCGGTAGTGGCTTACTGAATCGAGCCTAGAGTTGCTACCCGTCGGAACCAGCTCCTGGAGAAGATCACATAGTGTATGAACGACTTCAATATTCTGAAGCTCGTTGTGGCCGCCGATGTTATAGGTTTCACCTACCGCGCCTTTAGTAAGCACTGTGTAAAGGGCCCGTGCGTGATCTTCAACGTAAAGCCAGTCACGAACCTGGTTACCTTTGCCATAGATCGGTAAAGGCTTGCCTTCCACCGCATTCAGAATCATTAAGGGGATCAGTTTTTCCGGGAAGTGATAAGGACCGTAGTTGTTAGAGCAGTTAGTGATGACGACCGGCAGGCCGTAGGTGCGATTCCAGGCCCGCACCAAATGATCGGAGCTGGCTTTGCTGGCCGAGTAAGGAGAACTCGGCGCGTAGGACGTCTGCTCTGTGAACAGCCCATCGGGACCTTCCAGATCGCCATAGACTTCATCGGTGGAGACATGGTGCAGCCGAAAGCGGGCGCGGCCTTGAGCATCCAGCCCGTTCCAATATTGGCGGCAGACTTCCAACAGTGTGTAAGTGCCAATGATATTGGTTTCGATAAAGGCAGCCGGACCATCAATGGAACGGTCCACATGACTCTCCGCCGCCAGATGCATTACCAGATCTGGCTCATGTTTGAGGAACACTTTCTCCAGGGATGCTCGATCACAAATATCGACTTTCTCAAATTCGTAGCGGCCACTGTCCGATACTTTTATCAATGAGTCTAAATTACCCGCATAGGTGAGCTTGTCTACATTCACCACGCTATCTTGAGTTTGATCGATAATATGTCTAACTACTGCTGAGCCGATAAACCCGGCCCCACCCGTGACTAGAATCTTCATCTTATTAAACTCGGCAAAATTACTGTAGGTGGCTACGGTACCAGGGCATCGCAACCGCCAAACCCTCGGCCACACTGTGGGAAGGGCTATAGCCCAATCTGCAAGCAGCCTTGTCGATGTCCGCCTGGGAGTGGCGCACGTCGCCAGGACGGAAGTCGCCATAGTCCGGCGCCTTGTTGTAAGACACGCCCAGTTTTGCCAGCTCTCCAATAATTCTATCGAATAGCTGGTTCAGGCTGGTGCGGGCATTGCAGGCCACGTTGTAAATCTGGTCCTTATCTTCCTCGGCGGCCGTCGTCGCTAACAGGTTCGCCTGTACCGCATTTTCCACGAAACAGAAATCGCGGCTGGTCTCGCCGTCACCGTTCATGCGTACGTTTTCGCCCCGAACCATGGCGGCCGTCCATTTGGGGATCACCGCCGCGTAAGCGCCGTTCGGGTCCTGGCGAGGTCCGAATACGTTGAAATAGCGCAGACCTATGGTCTTAAAGCCATAGGTATCGGCGAAAACGCTAGCGTACAGCTCATTCACGTACTTAGTTACCGCATAGGGTGACAACGGATTTCCGATCTTGTCTTCTACTTTGGGCAAGTCCGGGTGGTCGCCGTAGGTGGAACTGGAGGCGGCGTAGGTGAAGCCGCTTACCTCTTCGTCCTTGGCGGCCACCAGCATGTTTAGAAAACCGTCGATATTGGCTTGATTGGTGGCAATCGGGTCCTCAATAGAGCGAGGTACGGAGCCCAGGGCGGCCTGGTGGAGGACGTAGTCTGTCCCCTTTACGGCGTCACGGCAGTCATTCAGATTGCGGATGTCACCTTCGATGAAGCGGAAGCGGGCCCACTGCTCTCCGCTAACCAGTGTTTGGACCTCGTCCAGGTTGTACTGGTGGCCGGTGGCAAAATTGTCCAGGCCTACCACTGTCTGGTCCAGCTTTAGCAGGGTTTCCAGCAGGTTGGAGCCGATGAAGCCGGCTACGCCGGTGATTAGCCAGGTTTTGGGGTTGGCTTTCAGGTCGGCTTTTACTTCATCGTAGCGGGTCATTGATTTCCAGTTTGGTAGTTGCTGCTAGCATTCGCGGGCGAGGCCCGCTCCCACGAGGTTTGCTCCGACAAGGAGCATCGACAAAGAGCCAGTGCCACGCCTTTACAGGCGGAGGTCGACAGCTTCTTTGGGCAGCACGTACTTCAGGTCGTAAAGCACGTGTGTGTCGCGACCCAGCTCGCGAATCTCGCTGGCGGGCATCGCCTTGAATTCGTTGTGGGCCACGGCCAGGACGATGCCATCGTAGCTGGCCACCTGGGGCTTCTCGATGGGCTGGATGCCATATTCCCGGTAGGCCTCGTCCGGGTTGATCCAGGGGTCGTAGACGTCGACGGTGACGTTGTAGTCCTGGAGCTCGCGGATCACGTCGATCACCCGGGTGTTGCGCAGGTCCGGGCAGTTTTCCTTGAAGGTCAGGCCCATTACCAGTACCCGGGCGCCGTTGACCTGTATGCAGCGGTCCAGCATGGCCTTGACCAGCTCGCTGGCCACGAAACGGCCCATGCCGTCGTTGATACGCCGCCCGGAGAGGATCACTTCCGGGTGGTAACCCACCGCCTGGGCTTTATGGGTCAGGTAGTAAGGGTCCACGCCGATGCAGTGGCCGCCCACCAGGCCGGGGCGGAACGGCAGGAAGTTCCACTTGGTGCCGGCGGCTTCCAGCACTTCCTGGGTGTCGATGTTCATGCGCTTGAAGATCATCGCCAGTTCGTTGACCAGGGCGATGTTCAGATCCCGCTGGGTGTTCTCGATCACCTTGGCGGCTTCCGCCACCTTGATGCTGGAGGCCCGATGGGTGCCGGCGGTGATCACGGAGGCATAGAGACGGTCCACGGTGTCCGCCACTTCCGGGGTGGAGCCGGCCGTGACCTTCATGATGTCGGTGACGCGGTGGAGCTTATCGCCCGGGTTGATGCGCTCCGGGCTGTAGCCGGCGTAGAAGTCCTGGTTAAAGGTGAGGCCGGAGACCCGCTCCAGCACCGGCACGCAGTGCTCCTCGGTGGCGCCAGGGAATACCGTGGACTCGTAAATCACGATATTGCCGGGCTTGAGGGTCTTGCCGATGGTCTCGGACGCCCTGATCAGCGGCGTCAGGTCGGGCTGGCGGTGCTCGTCGATGGGGGTGGGCACGGTGACGATATAGACGTTACAGCCCTCCAGCGCGGCCGGATCGTCGCTGAACGCCAGGCCCTCCGAGGCGGCCAGCTCCGCGTCGCTGAGCTCCCGGGTAAAATCGTGCCCTTCGCGCAGGTCGCGGATACGGTCGCGGTTAACGTCAAAGCCCACCACCGGGCGGTGCTGGCCGAACTCCGCGGCCAGGGGCAGGCCCACATAGCCAAGGCCGATCACGGCCAGTTTGATGTCTTCCAGGGAGGGGTGGGTCATTCTTTCAGTACCTTGCTTTTTGTCAGGGATGTCGAGTTACGGCCAGCCATCGGCCTGATCTAGAACAACAATGCGTGATGGATGGAGTGATCTGCGCTATATTTGATGTCCAAGCACTCAGACAGTTTCGCTGAAAAGTCGTCACTCAACTGTCTAAGCGTTTGATATTCTTCACTTTGAGTACGCTCTTCTTTTTCGACTCGTTTTAGCGCTTCGCGAATCTCAGGGTCGCTAATTTTTGCCAAGAACTGGTCATAGATTTCGAGTACTTCTTGGCCACATCGATCATCGATAAGCCGCTCGATCCTGCTCAGAACCGGGATGCCAAATAGTTCTATGGCTCTTTCCTCCCATTGGCGATAACCGGCATCAGCCATCTCTGCAATGGTAAGAATCCCTCCGAAGTAAAGTATCTTTCTGGAAAATCGAAGCTTAATACTTCTTAAACCCCATTCTTTTCCATCTTCGAACACTTTATGCTCAAAATCTGTCGCGATCGTTCTGTAATAACGGATAACGTCATTGAGCAAAAACCTGGGCAGCTCTGCTTTTTCGGAGCTGTTCTCCATGTAGCGCTTCAGCAATGAGCGCTGATAGCGTTCAAATCTATCTTCACCGTATAGCCAGGTTCCCTCCAGCAGGAAGAGCATACGCCTGGTCAAGCTCTTGTTGTCGTCGTACTCACCACCGATATTAGTCTTCATTTCCGAAAACTGAATGACGGCGTCTTTTCCAAACGTCCCTGTACTACCAGAGCGTTCCGGCACATGCTGCTTTATAACCGCCTCGATTTGTTCTAGTTCGACCTTGATTGCGTCATCGGCAGCTTCATCGGCGTCGTAAATAATAAAATGATCAATATCAGATTTGGAAGAAGCTTCCTCCCTTCCATAAGAGCCAGTAGCGACAATAGTAATCTTTTCTCTATTCTTACTTTTCTTCAGTACACGATGAATATCGCCTCTTATTTCGGCAAGCTTTTCAGTGGTAAACTTGCGAGTCTCCCTTATATAATCCATTGTTATCATCCTCCCTGTGCGCCAAGGCACTTTTCACATCCCAACTGTCTTTCGTTACTTCTTTCTTATTAACCTTATATCTTTCGGCAATATCTTCACTTTCAAACACGATGTAGTAGTCGCGCTGGCAGTAAGTCGTGACAGCATCATCCATACTCGAATTCCGGAGGGCATGAAATAAATCCGGAAACTCCAACAGCCACTCTTTTTCAGTGGACAACAGTTTTTCTCTACTTAGTTCAACTTCATTTTTTTCAAAATAAAGCTGGCAATACTGGTCCGCTTGGAGCCCCTCAAGACTAGTAATAAAAGAGTTGTATACACTGCCTTTCAATTGCCAGAACCAATCCAAAGACTTTTTGCCAGCCTCACTCGATTCCAGAAAAGCGGCTCGAGCAATGTCAAGCGGACAGGCTGGCTTGTGTCCTCGAAAACTCTCAAAACTGCGTAGTATGCCGTCAATGGTATCGATGTTGATGGGGCTTTCGAACAGGTCCGCGCCTTGCCCACCGCCCGCATCCCCGGCGATCAATAACTTGATTCTTTCCCGATCAAAATACTTTGCCAGCCACCAGGATAGCTGCTTGTCCTCCTCCATGAACTGCTCACCAAGCTCATGGTGACCTACCCCCAGACGGCGCTTAAAGTAGGGTTCAGCACTATGTGAAAGGGGTGCGTGCCCAATATCGTGTAAAAGGGCGGCAACGACGACGTGGTTCCGGGTCTCTTCGTCATAATTACGATGCTCGGAGATAAAATCGGCAAGAGCCGCCACCCCCAAGGTGTGATGAAGACGATCCCGCCCTATCCGGGGCCCCTTATGTACCAAGGATGTGTAGTCGATTGCTCCCAGAAAGGAGATGTCTTTAAGCCGTCTGACCGGGCGACTCTCCAAAACACGACGGATCATGGAGTCCGAGCGCCATTTGGATAGCCAAAACTCGATATAACGATCTGAAATATAAGACATGGCGACTATTCTTCTAGGTTTTTAAGTTTCGCTGTATAGCTATCATACATCTGGCTGGCGTCCAATTCCTTTACTAACTCATCCATCCTGTCATCTCAGGGAGATGTGTGAATTTTGCATTTTTGACCACTGTCTTGATAGAGCTGTCTGAGCGATTCCGCCAGCCCCCGCTTGGCCTGGTCTTCACCGTGCACCAGGCGGATCTCCCGGGGCCAACGGGTCATACCGGTGACGAAGTCGATCAGGCCATTGCGGTCGGCATGGGCGGAATAGCCGCCGATAGTGTCCACACCGGCCTTTATCTCGTGGATCTCGCCGTCCAATTCCACTTGGCCGCCCTGCCCTTGCGTCTGCAGTTCCCGGCCGGGGGTGCCGGCGGCCTGGTAGCCGACGAACAGTACATTGTGACGCGGGTCGCCCAGCATCGCCTTCAGGTAATTGACGATGCGCCCGCCGGCGCACATACCGCTGGCGGCGATCACCACCGCCGGGCGGCCTGTGCCGGCCAGGTGGGCGACCATGCGCTGGTGGGTTTCATGGTCGTCCACCGTGAACAGCTGCTCGAAAGCCAGCGGCCCACGCCCCTGACCTACCCGGTCAAGCGCCTGTTCGTCCCAGTGCTCACGGAGGCCTCTGTAGGCCTGCGTGAACCGGCCGGCCAGGGGCGAATCCAGGATTACCGGCAGGTCGTTCCAATGGAGCCCACCGGCGGCCTCCTTGCCCTGATTCTCATGGATCAGGTCTTCCAGCTCATAGAGCAACTCCTGGGTGCGGCCGATGCTGAACGCGGGGATCAGCACCGTGCCCCGATCCACCAGGGCGCGCTCGATCAGGGTCCGCAGGCGGTGACGGCGGGCGTCCGGGTCGTCGTGTTCCCGGTCGCCGTAGGTGCTCTCCAGCACCAGGATGTCACAGCCGTCCGGCTGGTCGGGTGGCCGCAGTATCGGCGACGCCCTGTTGCCCAGGTCACCACTGAAGATCACCTCGGTGTCCTTGCCGCGGGCCTCACCGGTCAAAGCACACTCCACATAGGCGGAGCCGAGCAGATGCCCGGCCCGGCGCAGGCGGATCGCCGCCTCTTTGCCCGCGCCCTGATAAACAACGTGCCACTGGCCGAAGGGCAGCGGCCGCAGCAAATGCTGTACCCGGCTCAGG
>Ga0208014_1000311_pt1 | contig 22733 bp, 19 predicted proteins | sample 25_taG_FD_184099 | JGI IMG/M metagenome (GOLD analysis project Ga0208014, IMG submission 184099) | Marine viral communities from Cariaco Basin, Caribbean Sea - 25_WHOI_OMZ (SPAdes) (version 2) | ecosystem: Environmental > Aquatic > Marine > Oceanic | place: Caribbean Sea: Cariaco Basin...
ACAGCAAGAAGCAAGAAACAGGAATCAGGAGTATTTAATTTTAAATCTCAATTTTGAATTGCCTATAAACTTATCATAGACTTTTTGGGAATTCGATCGAATGACAAAGATTCTCCTCATTTCCACTGGATCGTAACGAAACGGAGAAGTCGTTAAAAATCAACTAAAAGAACTTCTCGATACAACAAATTTCTCCATTTCATTTCGAAATCTGTCACTCGAAGTGACATCATCTTACTATAAACTAAAACCTATAGCTTAATTTCTCCTAATAATTTCAAGTAATCTTTGCGGTTGTTTACAAAATCCAGTTCAGAAATATCGATAATCTGAACTTTCATATTGGTTTGAGACTTTATAAAAGAGAGGTAGCTTTTATTGATATCCATTAAATATTCAGGCTGAATATTCTGTTCGTATTCCCGCCCTCTTTTTTTGATATTCTGAAGTAACCTTTCGGTATTTTGATAAAGATAAATGTACAAATCTGGCTTAACCAACTCTTTATACATTAAATGAAATAACTTTTGATACAGCGAATATTCATCTTCTTCTAAAGTGATTTTAGCAAAAATCAGGGATTTAAAAACGTCATAATCAGAGATCACAAAATCCTTAAACAAATCGTACTGCGCCAAATCATCAGATAATTGCTGATAGCGATCGGCCAAAAAAGACATCTCTAGCGAAAAAGCATAGCGCTCCTGATCTTCGTAAAATTTCGGTAAAAACGGATTGTCCTTAAAACGCTCTAAAATTAGTTTGGCGTTAAAATCCTGAGAAATCATTGTCGAAAAACTGGTTTTACCGGCTCCAATATTGCCTTCCACCGCAATATAATTACAGGAACTAAACTTGTTATTGACCTTGGGTGTTTCAAGTTTCGCATCGATTTTAGACAATCCAGCATCATCCTTTACTTCGAGCAATAATTGCTGAATTTTCTTTTTTAGTACAGGATGCACTTCTTTAGAAGCAATATCATTTAAAGGTTGTAATACAAAACGTCGATTTTGGATTTGCGGATGCGGCAAAGTCAAGGTTTCTGTTTCACTTACTTCATCTTCAAAAAGCAAAACATCCAAATCTAAAGTTCGATTTTGGTAATTTTTAGTATCATTCCTTTTTCGGCCAAAGTAAGCTTCAATCGCTAATAATTTCCGTAGTACCTCTTCCGCAGAAAAACGTGTAGAAACCGAAATACAGGCATTAAGAAAGGTGTTTCCGGCAAAACCCCAGGAAGCGGTTTCATATACCGAAGAAATTTTTAGAATTTCACCAACATCTTCAAATATCCTGTTTACTGCATTTTGTAAAATATCAAAACGCTCTCCTTCATTGCTTCCCAGCGCTATATGTACTATCTTAGGGGATTTCAAACTGTAATTAAGAAAAGTTTAATAAGGGGTATGCTATAATTTCACAGCAAATTAAGCAAAACAAATGCACATACCCTTAATTTTGTTGGTAAGTATTTTAAAAAATAAATTTGGCAAAACTCTACTTAAAAGATAAACTAACGGCATATAGATTTTACCTGATTCTAGCCGCTTTGTTCATTGCATCTCTGGTAGTTTCTAATTTAATATTTCAGAAGTTTTTTAGCTGGGATTTTTTCGGCCTTTATACTTTTGAAATTTCGGTGGGTATTTTGCCATATCCGGTTACGTTTTTAATTACCGATCTTATTAGTGAGGTGTATGGGAAAAAGAAAGCTAACCAGGTCGTGACCGCCGGAATCTTTGCCTCGCTCTTTTCTTTATTGATTATTTATACCGCAGATGCTGTACCGGCAACAGACTGGTCCCCTATTGGAAATGAATTATTTCAAAAAGTGTTTGGAGCTACCGCCATTGCTGTAATTGCTTCGATGCTGGCTTACTTACTGGCTCAATACATCGACATTCAGCTTTTTCATTTTTGGAAAAAACTCACCAAAGGGAAACATCTTTGGATAAGAAATAACTTTTCAACTTTTCTTTCCCAATTTGTAGACACCTTTTCCGTGCTTTTCTTGTTGTGTAGCTTTCATAAAATTGAATGGGATCGTTTTGGTGCTCTTTTACTAAGTGGGTTTTTATTTAAAGTAATTGTAGCGATTTGCGATACACCTTTTCTATATGCCGCGGTATATGCAATGAGAAAACGATTTAAGCTTGCGGAAGGGGAAGAAATTATCCTGGAAGAACAAGATTGATTCGGTATTACTTTTGTATGAGTAACTAGCTCGAGGCATTTATTAGAAAACAAGTTTATTTCTAGGCAAACATTGAAATATTTAATCTCGATTATCGAGAAAAAACTACTACTTAACCTTAATTGCGATGAAAAAAGTATTTAAAATTATAGGAATTACGCTACTTGTAATTATTGTATTATTGATTGCAGCCCCGTTTTTATTTTCTTCACAAATAGAGAATTTCGTTAAGAAGACGATTAATAATAACGTAAATGCCAAGGTTGAATTTGCTGATATCGACCTTAGTTTATTTAGAAGTTTCCCACAAGCTACCGTGGTTTTAAGTGACGTGAGCGTAATTAACAACGCTCCTTTTGAAGGCGATACTCTGGCCGATGTTAAAGAAGTAACCTTGCAAATGAGCATCAAAGAACTTTTTAAAGGGAGCGAAGAACCAAAGAGAATAGACCAATTTAAAGTTAATGATGCTTATATTAATATTTTGGTAGATTCACTGGGCAGAGCCAATTATGACATCGCTAAAATTGATACTACCGCAACCACAACAGGAACCCCTGCAGACACCACCGGCGGTTTTAGTTTAGACCTTCAGCATTACGAGATCAATAATTCCCGATTACACTATAAAGACGTTGGGGCTAAAATGGCCTTAAAATTAGAAGAATTAAATCACCAGGGAACCGGAGATTTTTCGTTAGACCAAACCGAATTGGATACCGATACTGAAGCTATCGTTTCTTTTGAATTTGATAGTATTAACTATTTAAACAAGAATAAAGTAGATCTAGATGCCGTAATCCAAATGGATCTGGAAAATATGAAATATACCTTCCTTGAAAACGAAGCGCATATCAATCAATTACCATTAACTTTTAATGGCTTTGTGCAGGTTGATGGGGACGATACGAATATTGATCTTACGTTTAAAACACCATCATCTGACTTTAAAAACTTCCTGGCGGTAATTCCTGAAGTGTACGCCAAGAATATCGAAAACGTTGAAACCAAGGGAGATTTTGTGGTTGATGGAATGATTAAAGGTACCGCAAACGACAAATACATTCCTAAATTAGATATTAAAGTCACCTCAAATAATGCCTCTTTTAAATATCCCGACTTGCCAAAAAGTGTGCAGGACATAAATCTCGATCTACGTGTTTTAAACGAAACCGGAATTGTAGAAGATACTTATTTAACTTTTAAAAATGTAAAATTCAGAATCGATCAGGATCGTTTTGCGGCTAATGGAAGTGTAAAAAATCTTATGGGTAATATGTTAGTAGCCCTAAATTTAGACGGAACCCTAAATTTAGCAAACCTTGATAAGGCTTATCCTTTAGATATGGATCTTGATCTAAACGGAATCCTTACCGTAGATGCTTCTACGAGTTTTGATATGAACAGTATCGAAAAAGAACAATATCAAAATGTAAAAAGTAGTGGTACGGCAGGGATCAAAAACTTTAGCTACAAATCCCCTGAAATCCCTAATGAAATTAAAGTCTCTAGCGCCAAGGTGAATTTGAGTCAGGGTAATGTCACTGTTCCAGAACTTGATTTAACCACTGGTCAAACCGACTTACAGGCTACAGGAACTATTCAGAATTTAATGGGCTTCTTGTTTACAGATCAGGAATTAAAAGGGATCTTCAATGTAAAATCAAACACTTTTGCAGTGAATGATTTTATGGTTGCCCAAACCGAAGAGAAACCAGTAACAACTTCCGAAGAAAACACGTCTGAAACATCAAAAACCGAAAAAGTAGCCACCGGTGAAGAAGCGATAAAAATACCGTCTTTCTTGGATGTGGTACTTACCTTCAATGCAAACAAGGTTCTTTACGATAATCTAAAACTAACCAATGCTAAAGGAAAATTGATTATCCGTGATGAAACCGCAACCTTAGAAAATATCACTACAGATATTTTTAACGGAAATATCGCTCTTAACGGTCATGTTTCTACAAAAACTGCAACGCCAACATTCGATATGTCTTTAGATCTAAATGCGATAAGTATTGCTGAATCTTTTAACGGACTGGAACTTATGCAAGGATTGGCACCTATCGCCAACGCATTGCAGGGAAAAATACAAACTAACCTAAATTTAAAAGGAAATTTAAACAACGATCTTACCCCAATTTTAACCAGTTTAGCCGGTGATGCTTTAGCTCAAATATTAACCGCGGATGTAAATCCAGAAAAAATGCCGCTTTTAGCGAAACTAGACAGTCAACTCAATTTTATCGATCTTGATAAAGTTGATTTAAATAATCTAAAAACAAAATTATCTTTTAAAGATGGTGCGGTAAATATTCAGCCATTCGATTTTAAAATTAAAGATGTTCTGGTACAGGTTTCGGGTAGCCATGGTTTTGATATGAACATGAATTATAAACTGAATTTAGATGTTCCTGCTAAGTATTTAGGAAACCAGATTGGAAATACCTTAAGTCAGCTAAGCGGATCGAGTTTGCAAAATACCAAAGTTGAAATTCCTGTTGGTTTAAGCGGAACTTTCCAAAGTCCGCAGATCAATTTGAATATGCAGCAGGCCATTAGTAGTTTAACGCAGAAAATTGTTGAAGAGCAGAAAAATAACCTGAAAGAAAAAGGTACGAATGCCTTAAATGACCTGATTAATAAACAACTGGGTAAAAACAATCAAAACCAGCAGTCTACAGATAGTACGGCAACAAAGACTCCACAAACAAAAACCGATTCTACTAAAACAACGCAGGAGAAAAAAATTGAAGACGCTGCAAAATCGATTCTGGGCGGATTGCTAAATAAAAATAAGAAGAAAAAGGACACGGCGCAGTAGTTCTGCTCGCAGTCACGGTAAACAATTTACAATACTAATTACCGTATACATTATCAACCCTCACAGGCCTATTCTGGATAGCTATGACCTGTGAGGTTGTTAATTTTAATAATAAATTCATGTTTCGTTCAAAAAGCTTTAGAACCTCAGTTCGATCTAAGAAAATTTCGGAGACTGAGTGAAATCTTGGCAAAAGATTTTGTATCGAAGTTTCCATTTTGGTAGCATTTCGATACAAATTTTCCTTGAAAATTCACTCAATGAACCAAAATGCCTGCAAAAACTTTTATATCAAACTCAGGTTTAGAATAAAAGTAGATTATTAGCTTTCAGAAAAAAACTTACCGAATTCTCGGATTCTAGTTCTTAGCGAAATCATCGCATAACACATTCCCCAATTAAACAACCTCAACGCTATATTTCCTCTATTCTAACAGCAAGTGATCTGCTTATAGAGAGTTTATAGTTTACAGAAAAGCGATATGCTTTTAGCCGTTATTTTTCAGCTCAAAAAATTAAATTCAAAATTCAACATTTTATCTTGATTATTGTTTTCTTCTCTCTACTCTAAATTTCATTTTTACTACAAACAAAAAGCCCCACAAAATTGTGAGGCTTTCATTTAAGGCTTTATGTTTTTTTATTTCAAACTCGCTAAACTTGTCTTTAAAGCTTCAATTTTAGCTTCTGCATCTGCTTGTTTCGCTTTTTCAATAGCAACAACTTTCTCTGGAGCATTGTTCACAAAGCGCTCATTAGAGAGTTTTTTATTTACTGAATTTAAGAAACCTTCGGTATATTTTAATTCTTCCTCTAGCTTGGCAATTTCAGCTTCCACATCGATTGCTCCACCAACCGGAATAAAATAATCATTTGATTTTACACGAAAAGATAAGGCTCCTTCTACCTGTTCATTTACATAATCCAGGTTGGCGATATTGCCCATTTTAGCGATCACTTTATCAAACGAGTCCGACACATTATCATTGTTCTGAACCTTTAAATCGATCTCATTTTTAAACGCAATATTCTTATCTTTTCTAATCTTACGCACCCCAGAGATTACCTCTGAAGCAAAAACAAATTCATTGATAATTTTTTCATCATAAGCTACTTGCGCTGGCCATTGCGCTACAATTAGAGCTTCCTCTGGTGTTCTTTCACTGATGGTCTGCCAAATCTCCTCTGTAACAAAAGGCATAAAAGGATGAAGAATTCTTAAATTATCTTCTAGAATAGCGATTACCGAATCGAATGTCTTCTTATCTATCGGTTGCCCATAAGCCGGTTTTACCATTTCTAAAAACCAGCTACAGTAATCGTCCCAGATTAATTTATAGGTTCCCATTAGCGCATCACTAATTCGATACTTAGAATAATGATCTTCAATTTCTGCTAAACTCTTCTGGAATTTTGCTTTATACCAGTCGATTGCGATTTTAGAAGTCTCTGGTTGCTTAGTCTCTGCTGAAACTTCCCATCCCATAACCAGGCGGAATGCATTCCAGATTTTATTAGCAAAAGCACTCCCCTGCTTACATAGATCCTCGTCGAACATCAGGTCGTTTCCTGCAGGAGAACTAAGTAGCATTCCCACACGAACACCATCTGCACCGTATTGGTCGATCAACCCTAGTGGATCTGGTGAGTTCCCTAAAGATTTAGACATTTTACGACGTTGCTTATCACGAACAATTCCGGTTAGATACACATTTCTAAATGGTCGTTCCCCTCGATATTCATAACCCGCGATAATCATTCTTGCCACCCAGAAGAATAAAATTTCTGGTGCGGTGACTAAATCATTGGTTGGATAATAATAATTTATTTCGTCATTTTCTGGTTCCAGTATCCCGTTAAAAACACTCATTGGCCATAACCAGGAAGAAAACCAGGTATCTAAAGCATCTTTATCCTGAGTAAGATCTTCAGCTGTTAAACTTGAATTTCCTGTTTTTTCCTGTGCTTTTTGAACTGCATCTTCAAGCGTCTCTGCTACTACAAAATCATTAGTTCCGTCACCAAAATAATAAGCCGGTATTTGATGTCCCCACCAAAGCTGACGAGAAATATTCCAATCCCGTACATTTTCCATCCAGTGACGATATGTACTTAAAAACTTCTCTGGCACCAAATTAATATCATCTCCAACAACCGCATCAATAGCCGGTTGTGCGAGATCCTTCATTTTTAAAAACCACTGGTCACTTAGTTTAGGTTCGATCACCGCACCGGTACGTTCGCTGGTTCCTACTTTATTAGTATGATCTTCGGTTTTCACTAAAACACCAGATGCTTTTAATTCAGCAACAATTTCTTTTCTTACCCTAAAACGATCCTTCCCTACATAATGCATCCCAAAATCATTTAGTGTAGCATCATCATTAAAAATGTCAATAATTTCAAGATTATGCTTATCCCCCAACATTTTATCATTTTCATCATGCGCCGGAGTCACTTTTAGACAACCAGTACCAAACTCAAGATCTACATACTCATCTTCAATAATTGGGATTACTCTTCCACAAATAGGCACAATTGCTTTTTTACCTTTAAGATGTGTAAAACGTTCGTCGTTAGGATTAATACAGATGGCAGTATCGCCAAGAATAGTTTCAGGACGAGTAGTAGCAATAGTTACAGATTCATCACTTCCTTCGATCTTATAGTTTAGGTAATATAAATGTCCTTGTTTTTCCTGATAGATCACCTCTTCGTCAGAAAGCGTTGTTTTTGCTTCAGGATCCCAGTTTACCATCCTAAATCCGCGATACACCAAACCTTTTTCATAAAGATCCACAAAAACTTTAATTACAGAAGCAGACATATTGTCGTCCATTGTAAATTTTGTACGATCCCAGTCACAAGAAGCACCTAATTTTTTAAGCTGATCCAGAATAATACCTCCATGTTTATGTGTCCATTCCCAGGCATGTTCTAAAAACTCCTCACGAGAAAGATCGTTTTTGCTAATCCCTTCGTTTTTAAGTTTTGCCACAACTTTTGCTTCGGTAGCGATAGAAGCATGATCTGTTCCCGGCACCCAGCACGCGTTAAAACCTTTTAAACGCGCTCTTCGTACCAATACATCCTGAATAGTATTATTAAGCATATGCCCCATATGCAGGACTCCTGTTACGTTTGGTGGCGGAATTACAATCGTATAAGGTTCTCTTTCGTCTACCTCTGAATGGAAGTATTTATTATCCATCCAGTATTTATACCATTTATCCTCTACTTTATTTGCACTGTATTGTGAAGCGATTGCCATATTTGGTCTAGTTTTTGAAAATAAAGGCAAAAGTAATTATAAGTGGAGGATTTTAAAAGAAGTTGAATTGAATATAATTTTTGAATCTGTTGTAATTCAGCGTATCTTTACTCTTCCGAAAATTATTGAATTATGAAAAAACTAGCATTAATTGCCATTTTAGCCTTTGTAGGATTTAATTCTGCCATGGCACAAAAAACTGCCAAAATGCAGTTTAAGTCTGAAACAATAGACTATGGTGAAATTAAAAAAGGAAGCGATGGCGTTCGTGTATTCGAATTTACAAATACAGGGGACATCGATTTGGTGATCACCAATGTAACTTCCAGCTGCGGCTGTACGATTCCTAAAAAACCAGATGGACCAATTAAACCGGGAGCATCTGGAAAAATTGAAGTAAAATACGACACCAATAGACCTGGACCGATAAGAAAAACGGTTACCGTATATTCTAATGCCGAAGAACCTACCAAAGCCTTAAAAATAAAAGGTAGGGTTTTGGACGATGAACCCCCCAAAACCGATGGTGGTGATACGGATACCAAATAACCAGAAATCACTGTAAAATCTTAAAACTCCCGAAATTTCGGGAGTTTTTTTATGCCTCATAAAATGTGGCGCTTAAAAGTAAACTGCCTTAGGGCAAGCCCATCAGTCTGTCAGAAAATTATTTTTATTTCAAGGTATCTTGATAACTATCCTTACAGCACCGGAACATTTAATATCAATTATCGAGTCAAATTTCAATAAAAGCTTCCTTAGATTCTTACTTAAATTTTGCATTTTTGCAACGAATATAAAACGCACAAGAATGCCTTCAATTTCTAAAAAAGGGCTTAGCATGCCCGAATCTCCGATAAGGAAATTAGTTCCGTTTGCAGAAGCGGCAGCCAAAAAAGGTAAAAAGATCTACCAGTTAAATATTGGACAGCCCGATATTAAAACTCCTGAAATTGCTATGCAGGCCGTAAGGGATAACAGTATAGAAGTTTTATCTTATAGCCATTCTGCAGGTTTTGCAAGCTATCGTGAAAAACTGGCTAAATATTACGAAAGAAATGACATTCACGTCACTGCAGAAGATATTATTGTGACCACCGGTGGTTCTGAAGCCCTTTTATTCGCAATGGGAACTATTACAGATCCGGGAGACGAAGTGATCATTCCTGAGCCGTTTTATGCCAACTACAATGGTTTTGCGACATCAAGCGGAGTAACAATTGTACCAATTAAATCTTCTATTGAAAACAATTTTGCCTTACCTCCAATTTCGGAATTCGAAAAACTAATCACAGAAAATACAAAAGCCATTCTTCTCTGCAATCCTGGCAATCCAACAGGATATTTATATACAAAAGAAGAAGTACAACAAATCGCCGATTTGGCTATAAAACACGACCTCTTCGTTGTCGCTGATGAAGTGTATCGAGAGTTCACTTATGATGGAGTAAAGCATAATAGTATTATGAGCATTCCTGAGTTAGCGAACAACGCAATTATGGTAGATTCGGTTTCTAAGCGTTTTAGTATGTGTGGTGCTCGTATTGGTTGCTTGGTTTCTAAAAACAAAGAAGTAATCACCACCGCAATGAAGTTTGCTCAAGCACGACTTAGTCCTCCAACCTTAGCTCAAATTGCCAGTGAAGCTGCTTTAGATACACCGCAGGAGTATTTTGAAGAAGTAAATGAAGAATATACTTTACGAAGAAATATTCTTGTAGAAGGTCTTGAAAAGATTAAAGGTGTAAAGGTGGCTAAACCTAAAGGAGCCTTTTATTGTATCGCAGAACTGCCAATAAAAAGTGCAGATGATTTTGCGCAATGGTTGTTGGAAGATTTTGAATTCGAAGGTGAAACCATAATGGTGGCTCCTGCTGCCGGTTTTTACTCTACTCCAAATACGGGATTAAACCAGGTGCGTATTGCTTATGTATTAAAAAGAGAAAATCTTGAACGTGCCTTACAAATCTTAGAGGTGGCGATTAAACAATATACCAGTAAATAGGATATGAAGGTAATCCACAATGTCTCTTTAAAGCCCTACAATACCTTTGGGATTGATGTTAGAGCCAGTAAATTCATCAAAATCCAAACGATTGAAGATTTAAAAAAGATTTTAAGGAAAACCTATGCCGAAGAACTTTTTATCCTGGGTGGCGGTAGCAATATGTTACTAACAGGAGATATTCATAAAACGGTACTCCAGATCGATTTAAAAGGAAAAGAAGTTCTAGAAGTAAAAGATGATTATGCCATTATAAAAGCTCATGCCGGCGAAAACTGGCATGAGTTTGTTTTATGGACGCTAAAAAATGATTTTGGCGGATTAGAAAACCTCTCCCTTATCCCGGGAAATGTAGGAACCTCTCCCATCCAAAATATTGGGGCTTACGGCGTAGAGCTTAAAGACAATTTTGTGTCTTGCGAGGCCATTAACATCCAGACTTTAGAAAGTAGAACTTTTACGCTTGAAGATTGCGAATTTGGGTATAGAAATTCCGTTTTTAAAAATAAACTGAAAGCACAATACATTATCACCACTGTAAACTTTAAACTAAGTACCAAAAATCATCAACTTAAAAGAGATTACGGTGCTATCAAATCTGAATTAGAAGGCATCGAAAATCCAACTATAAAAGACATTTCAGATGCGGTAATTCGAATTCGGGAAAGCAAACTTCCCAATCCTGCCAAGATTGGTAATTCTGGTAGTTTCTTCAAGAATCCTGTAATTTCTATGGAAGTTTTTAAAAATCTACAACAAGATTTTCCAGAAATCCCAAATTATCCCATTAGTGAATGCGAAGTAAAAATTCCTGCAGGGTGGCTTATTGATAAAGCAGGATTAAAAGGCCATCGTGATGGCGACGCCGGTGTACATATAAAACAAGCATTGGTTTTAGTAAACTATGGCAATGCTAGCGGAAGTGATATTTTAATGCTTTCCATAAAAATCAGGGAAATTGTCAAAGAAAAATTCGGGATTGACCTGGAACCTGAAGTGAATATCATTTAATTCCGCCCCACAATCCTGTTTATTTTATATAAAAATCCGTTTGAAGCTTTGGCCGGCTTAGCCAATTTCAGCAATTCTCCAGAAGCCGATTTTATATAAACATCGCCATCTTTTTCTATAAATTTTAACCTTGAGCCTTCCATATTTTCTACTAATAATTGATGCCGATTTTCGAGAATTTCAGCTTTTAATTTTTCGTAAGGTAAAGCGCGATTCAGTATAAATAACTTAGAGAATCCTGCCGATTCATTTTCGTCGAATTCAGTATAATTTAAAGTTTCAAAAGCTTCATCTTCCGGAGCAAAAACAGTGTACGGCCCACGTCCCTTCAATAAAGTCGCCACAAGATCTCCATTTTGAAGCACTCGATTAAAACTAGAAAGCTTAATATCTTCTGCTGCGATAATAGCTATACTTCTTGATTTGGTTATTGCTTTCATTCGCTTTGTATTGCTAACGCTAAGCAAACTATCTTCGATTTTCACCTCGTCGATCATATTTTGCCGCTGTTTTTCTTTTATTTTACCGCAAGAGACCACTAAAAAAAGAGCTGTAAAAATTAATATTATCTGTTTCATACTTCTAAAGTACAGCCACTTAAAATCTCAAAACGGTAAAACTTCGTTAAAGAATGTAAAGCAATTACTAAACATGCGACTTATTTTAAAAAAGAGCGAATAATTCGTATTTTTGCATTACAAGATTTAATTATGGAACTATTTATTATAACAGCAGTTTTACTAGGATTAGCCTTTGCAGGTATTGCAATTAAAATATGGGGAAAGAAAGATGGGGAGTTTGCAGGAACCTGCGCTAGCCAGAGTCCATTTTTAAATAAAGAAGGTGAACCCTGCAGTTTCTGCGGAAAAATGCCAGACGAGAAGTGTAAAAATCCAAAGCAACCGTCCAATTAATGCTGAATGGCAACAGTTCTATTTGCCCTTTTTCTTCTATTCGCGGCAATTAATATTGGTTATTTTCTAGCTTTTTTTAATTTTTCGGGAGCAGCAACTTCTGAGGCCAAACCAGTAACATTTCCTGTTTCGGTAATTGTTTGCGCAAAAAATGAAGCTGAAAATTTACAAAATTTCCTGCCTTCCATATTAGAGCAGGACTATCCTGATTTTGAGGTAATAGTTATTAACGACGCCTCTGCAGATCACACCCTGGATATTATTGAAGAATTTCAACAATTGGATCCCCGAATTAAAATCGTAAATGTTGTAAATAACGAAGCATTTTGGGCCAATAAAAAATATGCGCTTACACTGGGGATCAAAAAAGCGCAAAATGAGCATTTAATTTTTACCGATGCCGATTGTGCGCCTCAATCAATTCATTGGCTTAGACATATGGCCTCAGGATTTTCTGAAGAAAAATCTATCGTTTTAGGGTATGGTGGATACTTTCAATATAAAAAATCGTTTATCAATAAGTTAATACGCTTTGAAACGCTTTTAACTGCCATACAATACTTTTCTTACGCAAAACTTGGTAATCCCTATATGGGTGTAGGCAGAAATCTTGCCTATACCTCTAGCCAGTTTTATAAAATGAATGGTTTTGCCTCACACTTACAAGTTCGATCTGGCGACGATGACCTTTTTGTAAACGAGGCTGCAACGAATAATAATGTAGTGCTTTGTGATCATCAGGAAAGTATTACCAGAAGTGTACCCAAGACCAGTCTTTCTGGATGGTTTAGACAAAAAAGAAGACATGCCTCTGTGGCGAAATTCTATAAATCCAGGCATAAATTTTTATTAGGATTATTTTACGCCAGCAGATTGCTATTTTGGGTCTTGTTGATTATTCTATTGGTTTTTAAATTATACTGGCCGTTCACCTTAGGTGTCTTGGGATTAACTTTAATAATAGAAGGCATCGTCTATTTTCAGTCAGCTAAAAAATTAGATGAAAAAGATGTAATTTGGATATTTCCTATTCTCGAACCTTTCCTAATCCTAGCGCAATTAAGTATATTTATAGCAAACATTATTTCAAAACCCTCACATTGGAAATAAATCAGGAGTTATTATTACAAAAAATCCAAGAGGCAAAAAAAGGAAGCCAGTCGGCTTTTAACTATTTGCTTGATAAATTTTGGAACGATGTTTATGGATTCCAGCTAAAAAAAACACAAAATGAGTATGAAGCTGAAGACATTACGGTACAAACCTTTTCTAAAGCTTTTAAAAGATTAGAAACTTTTGACGAAAATTACTCGTTTAGTACCTGGCTTATTGCGATTTCTAAAAATATTCATGTAGACATCCTTCGGAAGAAAAACAGCCAGTTACGCATCAATACTATTTCTGAGTCAACTGATAAAGTAAATACGATTGTAGACGAAACACCTTCTATTGAGGACAAGCTCATTACTGAACAAAACCTGGCACAACTCCTTCAGGATATCAAAAAATTAAAACCACATTATCAGGAAGTTTTAAACCTTCGGTTTTTTCAGGAGAAATCGTATAAAGAAATTTCAGAATCTTTGGGCGAACCTATGAATAATGTGAAGGTTAAATTATTAAGAGCCAAAAAATTACTTTCAGAAATTATTGAAGACCGAAAAAGCTAGTTAAGTTTTTAAACTAGCTACGTCTAATTATGCAATTAGATAGAATATTGTATCTTTGAAAAAGAGATTTTTGCTATGAGTACAGAGACACTTACACCTACAAAAACAACACCTAAAGGAAAACCAAAATGGCTTAGAGTTAAGCTTCCTACAGGTAAAAAATATACCGAATTACGTAGTCTTGTAGACAAATACGACCTACACACTATCTGTACTTCGGGGAGTTGCCCGAATATGGGAGAATGCTGGAGCGAAGGAACTGCAACTTTTATGATTTTAGGTAATATTTGCACACGCTCCTGCGGTTTTTGTGGTGTAAAAACCGGTAGACCGGAAACGGTAGATTGGGATGAGCCAGAAAAAGTAGCACGCTCTATTAAATTAATGAAAATTAAGCATGCGGTGGTGACAAGTGTCGATCGTGATGACTTAAAAGATATGGGATCTATCATTTGGGCCGAAACGGTAAAAGCGATTCGCCGTATGAATCCTGAAACCACCCTTGAAACGCTTATCCCCGATTTCCAAGGAAATACAAGGAATATAGACCGTATCGTAGAAGTAGCTCCTGAAGTTGTTTCCCATAACATGGAAACCGTTCGTCGCTTAACCCGTGAAGTTAGAATTCAGGCAAAATACGATCGCTCCTTAGAAGTTCTACGCTATTTAAAAGATCAAGGTATTAATCGTACAAAATCGGGAATTATGCTTGGTCTTGGCGAGACAGAAGAAGAAGTTATCCAAACGCTTCACGATCTTAAAGACGCTAACGTAGATGTGGTAACCATCGGGCAATATTTACAACCCAGTAAACGCCACCTGCCTGTTAAGCAGTTTATCACTCCAGATCAATTTAAAAAATACGAAGCTATAGGTTTAGATTTAGGGTTTAGACATGTAGAAAGTAGCGCACTGGTAAGATCTTCTTACAAGGCACAAAAGCATATTAACTAAGAAAATGCCTAAAATTAATCTTGGAATAAACGGTTTTGGCCGCATTGGCCGAAATTTGTTTAGATTACTTATTGATCATCCTCAAATAAATGTAGTCGCGATAAACGACCTGGCCGATGCAAAAACATTAGCACATTTATTAAAGTATGATAGCATACATGGGATTTTTAATGCTAGCATTTCTGCACAAGAAAATAAGTTAATCGTAAACGGAAAAACGATCACTGTTTTTAACGAAAATCATCCTTCTACAATCGATTGGAAGTCTACTGCAGTAAATGTAGTGGTTGAAGCTACCGGAAAGTTTAAAACGCGACCAGAACTCGAAAAGCACCTAAAAGGATCCGTAAACAAAGTAATCTTATCGGTTCCACCACAGGATGACAGCATTAAAATGGTGGTTCTAGGAGTCAATGATAATATTTTGGACGGTAGCGAAGACATTATTTCAAATGCATCCTGTACTACCAATAATGCAGCACCCATGCTAAAGCTTATTCATGAAAATTTTCAAGTTGAGCAAGCTTATATCACCACAGTACATTCGTTTACTTCAGATCAAAGTTTACATGACCAGCCACATCGGGATTTAAGACGTAGCCGTGCGGCAACACAGTCTATTATTCCTACCACAACCGGAGCTGCCAAAGCACTAACCAGTATCTTTCCTGATTTAAATGATGTTATTGGAGGCTGCGGTATTAGAGTTCCAGTACCCAACGGATCACTTACGGATATGACAATCAATGTTTCGAAATCAACTTCCATAGCAGCAGTAAACAGGATTTTCAAAACAGCGGCAGAAACTAGTTTAAAAGGCATCTTAAGTTATACTGAAGATCCCATTGTTTCTAAAGATATCTCTGGAAACACTCATTCTTGCGTTTTTGATGCTCAAATGACATCTGTAATCGATGGTAAATTAATCAAGCTTATTGGCTGGTACGATAATGAAATTGGATATTCAAGCAGGTTGATAGATTTAATTTCAACTTTCTATTAATTTAAGTATCTTTAGTTCCAATTTTAAGCCGTTTAGCTATAAAATGGATAAATTAAAGCTTACGTATATCCTGCTTTTTTCGTGCTTTTTAATTTTTTCATCTAGTGCCCAAAATCAGAACAGAGAAGAAATTACCCGTCAAATTGATAGCCTGCTAAGGAGTGCAGAACTTTCTGTAAACAGATATGAATTCGACAAAGCCAAAAATGAACTTAACCGATCATTAGAATTAGCCAAGGACAGTAATCATAAGAGGTATGTTGCTTTAAGCAGTAGTATATCCTCCAAACTCGATTATATTCGTCATAATTACAGTGATGCTACAACGTCACTAAATAGAGCTATCGCCATCCAAAGAGAAATTATGGATGAGACCGGTCTTGCTTACAGCTATCTTAGTTTCTCTAAAATCTTAATTTCCCAGCAAGAACGGCAGCGCGCCATCGATTATTTAAATCTATCTGAAAGTCATTATAAAAACTCTAAGGAAAAAAACCTACAGGATTACCTAGCTCTTTTAAACCTGCAACGCGCTATTTTATTTTTAAATTTAGATGAGCAACCTAATAAGGCTTTTTTATATTTAAAGGAAGCGCGAAAAAATTTAGATTCCCTTTCCAATCCTTACGAGTATGCCCGGCTTCACTATTATTTAGCCAAAACAGAACTGAGTAGGAACAATTTTGATGCGGCCATTCGCTCTGCGAATATTTCTTTGGCCATTTCAGAGCAGCATGAATTTAATGGTATGATTATGAGCTGTTATGAAATTCTTAGCCAGATCTATGAATATAAAGGCGATAGTTTGGAGGCGCTGCAATATTTAAAACTTTCGAATATTGAAAGAGATAATATCTTTGATATTAATAAAAAAGCTCTGGCGCAAGATCATTATAGCAAATATGGTCGTGATGCACTTAAAAGTGAAATCAAGGAACTTTCTGCTCAAAAAGAAGAAAACGAGCGTTCTTTAAAAGTAAATAAGCTTACCACCATTTTAAGCGTGGCCCTTATCACCATTCTGTCTTTACTTACTTTATCGTTATATAAAAACAACAATCTTAGAGCCAGAGCCAATGGTTTACTACAAAAGAAAAACCGTGAACTTACTTTAGCGAAAGAAAATGCTGAAAGAGCAACTACAGCCAAGGCACAATTTTTAAGCACCATAACGCACGAACTAAGAACTCCGCTTTACGCTGTTACAGGCTTAACACACTTATTGCTAGAAGAAAATCCTACACCTAATCAAAAAGAACACCTTAATTCTTTAAAATTTTCAGGGGAATATTTGTTGAGTTTAATCAATAATATTTTAGATCTCAACAAACTTGAAGCAAACAAAGTGGAGATTATAAACTCTTCCTTCGACCTAAAAAAGAGAATTTCTGATGTATTGATAGCCCTTAAAAATTCGGCTGACGATAAGAATAATAAAATCCATTTCGACTTTGAAAAAACAATTCCAAATAGATTAAAAGGAGACCCATTAAAACTATCTCAAATTTTAATCAATCTCATCGGGAACTCTATTAAGTTTACTGAAGACGGAAACATATGGATAAAAGTTGGTCTTCTAAAACAGTTTAAAGATGAAGTATTGCTCCATTTTGAAATCGAAGATAACGGCGAAGGAATTTCTAAAGAAAAGCAAAAAGCAATTTTCGAGAATTTTACCCAGGGCTCTACACAAATCAACCGCAAATTTGGGGGCACCGGCCTTGGACTTTCTATTGTTAAGAACCTACTTAGTTTAATGGAAAGTGAGATTAGTCTGGAAAGCGATTTAGGAAAAGGCTCTAAATTCTCTTTCGATTTAAAATTTGGGATTGTTGAACCGGCTTTAAACACTGAGGAGCAACAAGAAGAAAAACCGGCTACAAAACAAGATTATCTGGAAGGCAAAGAGATATTGGTGGTAGAAGACAATAAGATTAACCAGATGATCACTAAAAAAATTATAGAAAAAAACAAAGCAATTTGTAGAGTTGCCGATAATGGTAGTACCGCCATCGAAATGGTTAGAGAAGGAAGCTTCAACCTTATCCTAATGGATATTCATATGCCGGGAATTAGCGGTATTGAAGCCACAAAAGAGATTAGAAAATTTAATACTGAAATACCGATTATCGCTCTAACCGCAGTAACCTTAGATGAAAATCTTGATGAATTTTACCTTAATGGTTTTAATGATATCATTCCGAAACCTTATAAAACCGAAGAGTTCTTTGCTAAGATCAATAAGTATTTAGCCAAACAGGAAACCAAAACTTAAATTGATCATTAAAATTTGTTTAAAGAAAGGACTATTCTTTATATGCTATAGAAAAGACCTGAATAATTTGAATTGGCCACAAGATTGTACGCTCTAAATTTATTATTTATACTACTCCTTAAATTCAGTTATAAACCTATTAATCCTGTTTAAAAACTGTTCTTCATTTTCTACAAACGCAGTTTCTATAGGTAAATAATAAAGCGGAACGGTTATCTTGTCTTTTAAGCGCATAAAATCCTTCTCGGTGGTAAGAATACATTCTTTGGTATTCAACTGCGCTATTTCTACTTCGGTAAAGTTGTGATGGTCTGGAAATTTTCGATGCTCAAAGTGTACATTTTTGGCTTTTAAATATTTAGTAAAAGGCGCTGGTTTAGCAATCCCCGTTACCACTGTAATAGTATCGTACAATTCGCTTAATGGATACTGATTTTCACCATCTGAAATAGTTTCAGCATATTGAATAGTAGAGAAAAATAAATTTTGATATTGTTTAATTTGAAGCTTAAACCTTATATGCTCTCTTTCTTTAAGCGTAATATTTTGAGGACATTTAGTAACGATAATCACCTGTGCCCTATCCGCACCAGAATAAGTTTCTCGAAGATTTCCGGTAGGCAATAAAAAATCATCAGCATAAAGATCACCATAAGCGGTTAGTAAAATATTAAAACCAGCTTTTACTTTTCGATGCTGAAAAGCATCGTCTAAAAGCACAATTTCTGCGTGTTTTTTCCTCAATTCTGCAATACCATTTGTACGATCGGCATCTACGGCTACCATAACCTCTGTAAATTTATTTTTAAATTGTAAAGGTTCATCTCCGGTTTGTATAGCTTTCTCCTTCCCATTCAACAACAAAAACCCATCTGTCGATCTTTTATACCCTCTACTCAAAACCGCGATGTTTTTATAGGTCAATTTACGTAGTAAGTATTCTATCATTGGTGATTTTCCTGTGCCGCCCGTACTTATATTCCCCACGCAAATGACCGGAAAATCATAACTGGTACTGTTTAAAATCCCGGCATCAAAAAATTTGTTTCTAAACCATACAACTATACCATAAACAACGGCAAAAGGAAAAAGGAATTTTCGTAGTAAATCCATATAAGGCAGGCTATAATATTTATCTTTGAATCTTAATTTTGCTAAGCGCTATAGTTTTTCGCATTAAAGCTATAGCGATTTAAAAAATCGTATTCACTTTAGCATTAATACATCGCTTCTAAAGTTACCCGATCTTTACTGAATTAGCAAAAAGAGCTAAAAAAGGCAATTAAAATTTAAAAATATGATTATTCAGGATATCATAAAAGAAATTGAGGAATTTGCTCCTTTAAATTATGCTGAAGACTTTGATAACGTAGGCCTTTTGGTAGGTGATAAAACCGCTGTAGTTACCGGAGCACTTATCACCTTAGATACGCTTGAAACTACCGTAGACGAGGCTATTAGCAAGAATTGTAATCTTATTGTAAGTTTTCATCCTATTATATTTTCCGGACTCAAAAAAATTACTGGAAAAAATTATGTAGAGCGTGTTGTTTTAAAGGCCATAAAGAATGATATCGCAATATATGCAATCCATACTGCTTTAGATAACCAGTATAAAGGAGTTAATGATATGATCTGTGAAAAAATTGGACTCATAAACCGTGAAATCTTAATTCCCAAAAAAAACAGTATCAAAAAACTACTCACCTTTGTACCTGCAGATGATGCTGAAAAAGTTCGAAAAGCGATATTTGATGCAGGTGGAGGCAGTATTGGAAACTATGACAACTGTAGTTTTAATGTAAATGGAACGGGAAGTTTTAAAGGAAACACCTCCTCTAATCCTGTGATTGGAGAACGCGGAAGCCTTCACTTTGAAAAAGAAACTCAAATTGGTATCACATTCCCGGCTCATTTAGAAGGCAACATTCTAAATGCTTTATTTACTTCCCATCCTTATGAAGAAGTAGCTTACGAGATTACCAGTCTGGAAAATAGCAACCAGCATCTTGGGATGGGAATGATTGGTGAATTGGAAAAACCGCAGGCAGAAAAAGCCTTTCTAAAAACAATAAAATCAACTTTTAAAACAGGCTGTTTACGCCATTCAGAATTATTAAAAAAGCCGATAAAAAAAGTGGCTGTTTTGGGTGGTAGTGGCGCTTTTGCGATTGAAAATGCGAAAAAAGCAGGAGCAGATGTGTACATCACAGCAGATTTAAAATATCACGACTTTTATAAAGCCGAGAAAAATATAGTGCTGGCCGATATTGGACACTATGAAAGCGAACAATTTACAAAAAATTTACTATATTCTTTTTTAACGAAAAAATTTAGTAATTTTGCACTTATTTTAGCAGAGACAAATAGCAATCCTATCAAGTATATTTAAGTATGGCAAAGAAAAATGATCTTACTGTAGAAGAGAAGTTAAGAGCTTTATACGATCTTCAGTTGGTAGATTCCAGAATTGATGAAATTCGAAACGTGAGAGGCGAACTTCCTTTAGAGGTACAGGATTTAGAAGATGAAGTAGCCGGATTGAATAAACGTTTACAAAAATTAGACGGTGATATCGAGGTGATCAACAACGATATCAAGAATAAGAAAAATCTTATCGACGAGTCTAAAACTACTATCAAAAAATATTCTGAGCAGCAAAAAAATGTTCGTAACAACCGTGAATTTAACGCTTTAAGCAAAGAAGTTGAATATCAGGAATTAGAAATCGAACTTGCTGAAAAACACATCAAGGAATATAAAGTTCAGATTGAGCAAAAGAAACAGGTGATCGAACAAACTAAAGAACGATTAAAAGATCGCCAGGCACATTTAGATCACAAAAAAGGTGAACTTGATGCCATCCTCGCCGAAACTGAAAAAGAAGAGCAGGCGCTTATTGACAGATCTGAACAGTACGAAAATGAGATCGACGCTCGTTTAGTAAAAGCTTACAAACGTATTCGTAGCAATGTAAAGAATGGATTGGCAATTGTACCGGTAGAACGCGGTGCTTCAGGAGGTTCTTACTTCACCATTCCACCACAGGTTATTATGGAAATTGCTGGTAGAAAGAAAATTATTACCGATGAGCACAGTGGCCGTATCCTTGTTGATGAAGATTTAGCAAAAGAAGAAAAAGAAAAAATGGATCAACTTTTCCATAGCATGTAATCGCTTAAAAGCTGATTAATATTAAAAAAACTGCTTAAAAATATTAAATATTTTTAAGCAGTTTTTTTATGCATTCAATCCATCAATCCCATTGATTAACAAGGATTTCACAATAATAAGTGCGCAAAAAGTTAACTTTACTGTATAACTAGCACTCATAATTATAATGAAAAAAACAATTTTACTTTTACTTCTTTTTATAGCCTTTTCCTGTAAAAACACCAACAACGATAAATCTGAAATAGCACCTAATGAGACTGCTCCGGTAGAATCTAACGAATCTGCTGCGGATAAAGAAAGTGATATCAATCGCTATGATAATATCGATAATCTTGAAGAACCTGTAGACACTTCTAAAACTAATAGTGGCGCCGGTGAAATTTCAGGAAGATATCTTAAGCAGGGAGAACTAGATGAAGCCTGCAACTGTTACTGCATAGAAGTAAGTCTTACCGGAAATTCAGAATTTTGTCTTCAACCAGATCGTATGTATATTAACGTACGGTTTGAAAAAACAGGTAATGGTTACGATGCCTTTTATGTGAGCCCTTCTTCTAGAAATAAGGATAAGAATTTACCATGGGAAGATTTTTCTAAAAAAGATGCCATTGCCAGCCTTAAAGCTACAAATGATGGCCTGAAACTTGATTGGATAGGTTTTAAAATTAATGGCCAAATCGCTACAGACTATGCCATTTTTGGAAAGAAAACCTTAGAAGGAAATTTTACAAAAAACTAATTATAACATGAAATCAATTTTCTTAACTGCCGTATGTATATTATGTTTTGCCTGCGGAAATAATGCCCAAAATAAACCGGCTACAAAACCTGAAATTGCCAATGCCAAACCCGTTGAAGTACCTTTAGAAAATGGCATGGCTAAAGCCTATTTTGCCAGTGGTTGCTTTTGGTGCGTGGAGGCGGTTTATGAAAGCGTAAAAGGAGTGAAAGAAGCTGTTTCTGGATATTCAGGCGGTCATACTAAAAATCCTACTTACGAACAAAGCAATACCGGAAGAACCGGGCATGCCGAAAGCGTAGAAGTTATTTATGACCCAAAAGTTGTAAGCTTTGAAACTCTCGTAAAAGTGTATTTTGGATCCCAAAACCCTACTCAGGTTAACGGGCAGGGACCGGATCATGGTTCCCAGTATCGCTCTATCATTTTTTATCAAAACGAACAGCAAAAACAAACTATAGAAAAAATAAAAGCTGAAGTTGCTAAGAATTACGATAAGCCCATCGCGGCAGAAATTTTACCATTTCAAAAATTCTGGATCGCCGAAGATTATCACCAGGACTATGAAAAATATCATCCCGAAAATCCATATATCCAAAAAGTGTCAATCCCAAGGATTAACAGGTTTAAGAAAAAATTTCCAGAGCTGTTAAAAAAAGAGGTGCATTAAAAGTCCTAAAACACTAAAAAAAG
>Ga0208014_1000313_pt1 | contig 22648 bp, 20 predicted proteins | sample 25_taG_FD_184099 | JGI IMG/M metagenome (GOLD analysis project Ga0208014, IMG submission 184099) | Marine viral communities from Cariaco Basin, Caribbean Sea - 25_WHOI_OMZ (SPAdes) (version 2) | ecosystem: Environmental > Aquatic > Marine > Oceanic | place: Caribbean Sea: Cariaco Basin...
GGGGCTAATATGATAGCCGTTGAGTCGGTTATAGCTTCTCGACTCATCTTCAATAATAATTCTCCGATTTTAGTGTCGTTTGTGTTATATTTTTCGGTGTAGGGATTAATATTCGGTTGTAAAATTAATGCACTTATGCTGTCTTTCGGCATTTCATAGTTCCACAAAATAAGGTATGATACTAAGATTGGAAAACCGATCATTACCACCGATTTGAAGCCTGCACGATAGATTATGGTTTTTTCTTTAAATTCATTATAAGATAAATAGGCCTTGAAAAGTATAAAGTTAACAATCAGTATCCATAAAGTGCCGCCAAAAGTTCCGGTAAACTGGTACCACTGAATCCAATTAATATAGGCTGAAAATGCATTTCCCAAGTTTAACCAGGGCCAGGAAAATTCCCATCCAAGATGAATTTTTTCAAAGACCATCCAAAAACTAATAAAAAAACTGGCAGAGGCTTTAAAACCAGTTCTTTTAGCTACCATGTGATAGATAAGAAATACCACAGACATCAACAATGAATTGGCCAAAATAGCGAAGGCACCCCCAAAAGGTGTTGAAAAATAAATCCAATAAGTGGTTAATAAATTCCAGATGAAAAAAGCCAAATAAGAAATTCCAAACACTTTCCATTTAACAAATTTTGTTTTGGAGTTTCTAATTTTAAATTCAGCAATCAGTAGAGGAACGAAGCCTAAAAATAATAAAAGAGGAAATCCGTCTACAGGCCAACCAAAAGCCAGTAAAAGTCCGCTTAAAATGGCTAATAGGATGTTTTTCATATGGAATTATTTTCTTAACTGATTGCAATTTGATATTGCTGTTGTTAACGCTGCAAATTTGCTTTTGGTTTCAGACATCAAAAATAATAAACTCAGGTGCGAAAATAGGTTTTAAGGAAATTTTATTAGAGATTGAGGTGTAAATACCTATTTTAGTTGCACTGAAATTTAGCCAATCAATGAAAAAATATATACCTAATCTAATAACGCTTTGTAATTTATTTAGTGGTAGTTTTGCCGTAATTTTTGCCGTTCAGGGAAATTTGGTGGCGGCGGCTTTCTTTGTAGCACTAGGAATTTTTTTCGACTTTTTTGATGGATTAGCAGCCAGAGCTTTAGATGTAAAGAGTGATGTGGGTTTACAATTAGATTCCCTTGCCGATATAGTGACCAGTGGTGTAGTGCCGGGTATTGTGATGTTTCAGTTATTCACTATGGCATTGCCAGGTGATGATGGCGTAAAGCAATGGACGGCTGATACCAATTGGCTGGAATTTACGTTCAATCCCTTAGCTCTTTTTGGTTTACTAATCATTTTAGGTTCAGCTTATCGATTGGCAAAATTTAATGTAGATGATCGCCAAACCGACTCATTTATTGGCTTGCCAACACCGGCAAATGCCTTATTGATCCTTTCATTACCTTTAATCTTGACCTATCAACCCAATAGTTTTGCTACCGGAATCATTCTAAATGAATGGTTTCTTTTTGCGCTAACAATTATTAGTGTGATTATTTTGAATGCTGAATTACCTTTGTTTGCCTTAAAATTTAAAAACTGGGGTTTTAAAGGAAATGAGATTAGATATATTTTCCTGATTCTTTGTGTGGTTTTAATTGTGTTATTTCAGTTTTTAGCAATACCGATGATTATATTGAGTTATGTGTTGTTATCGGTTTTCTTTGGAAAGAAAAATTAAAAAGATAACAAAAACATACAATTTTCGGCTTATAATATTCTACTGAAAAAGCTTTTTCTTTCTAAGTTCGAAGTTTTGGCCAAGATAGACTTTTCGAACCATTTCATCTTCGGCAAGTTCTTCCGGGATACCGTGTTTAAGAATACTTCCTTCAAACATTAAATATGTACGGTCTGTAATTGCCAAAGTTTCCTGTACATTATGATCGGTAATTAGGATCCCGATATTCTTATTTTTTAGTTGCGCTACAATGCGCTGAATATCTTCCACCGCAACAGGATCTACACCTGCAAAAGGTTCATCTAAAAGAATAAACTTGGGATCGGTTGCCAGGGCACGAGCAATCTCGGTACGACGACGCTCCCCACCACTTAAAAGATCTCCACGGTTAGTACGAATATGATTTAGGCCAAATTCTTCAATTAGGGATTCCATTTTCATATGGCGTTCTTTTTTAGAAAGCTTGGTAAGCTGCAAAACGCTCATAATGTTATCTTCTATACTTAATTTTCTGAAAACGGAAGCCTCCTGAGCCAGATAACCAATCCCATGCTGAGCCCTTTTGTACATAGGGAAATTCGTAATGTTTTCTTTATCAAGAACAATACTGCCACTGTTTGGTTTTATAAGTCCGACAATCATATAAAAAGAGGTTGTTTTTCCGGCTCCGTTAGGTCCCAGGAGCCCAACAATTTCACCCTGATTTACTTCAAGGGAAATTCCTTTTACTACTTTCCTTCCTTTGTATTGTTTTATAAGATCGTCGGCTCTTAATTTCATGCTAGAGGTTTAATTCAGTATAAACATAAATTATACCGATTTATTTTTCGGTATTTGCTTGTTCTAAAGATTCCCAGTATTCAAAGGCCCTTCTTAAGTGAGGAATCACGATAGTGCCTCCTATTAAGGTTCCAATACTTAAAGTTTCCATTACTTCTTCACGCTTTAAACCTTCATTAAAACTGCTCTCTAAATGGTATTTTACGCAGTCGTCACAACGTAACACCAATGATGCTACAAGACCTAAAAGCTCTTTAGTTTTTTTATCTAATGCTCCTTCAGCAAAAGCATTGGTATCTAAATTAAAAATACGTTTTAGAACTTTATTATTCTCTCCAAGAATTTTATCGTTCATTTTTTGGCGGTACGAATTGAATTCGTCAACCTGGTTGATCATAGCCTAACTTTTTTCTTTAATTTCTCTTTTATAAATAATATTCGAAATAATAATACTTACCTCGTAAAGTATAAGTACCGGTACAGCAACAATAATCTGACTTACAATATCTGGAGGTGTAATTACCGCAGAGACTATAAGTACAATTACCAGTGCATATTTTCTATATGTTTTTAAAAATTGAGGTGTTACCACGCCCACTTTTGTAAGAAAATAAATAAGGATAGGAAGCTCGAATATAAGTCCTGTTGCGATTACCGAAGCCCTTACCAGGCTGATATAACTACTTAAGTCAAATTCGTTTAACACCAGTTCACTAACCTGATACTTCCCAAGGAAGTTGATGGATAATGGGGTTACTACATAATAGCCAAAAAGGACACCTAGAAAGAATAAAAATGAAGTTACAAAAATAAAACCTTTGGCATGTTTACGTTCATTTTCATGCATTGCCGGTGCCACAAACTTCCAAAATTCGTAGATTACAAAAGGGAAGGCTATAATAAAACCGGCGGTTATCGAGGTCCATACGTGTGCAGAAAACTGGCCACCCATGGTTCTACTCTGTATGGTAAATGGCAGTTCCTCAAAACAAAAACCACCATCAATTCCTAACATTTCGGATAATTTACAGAGCATATTGTACGACCAGAAATCACCTTTACTAGGGCCAAAGAGAAGGATGTCAAAAATAAAGCCTTTCAGAAAAAAAGCTACAGTTGCCGCAATAACTACGGCGAGCACAGCTCGTATTAGATGCCATCTTAACTCTTCAAGATGATCTAAAAAAGACATTTCTGGTTCCTCTTGTTGTGGCAGTCCTATTTTTTTCATTATAAAATTCCTTCTCTTATTAAATTATGAATATGAACCACCCCACTGTATTTTCCGTTTTTGGTAGCTAATAATTGAGATATTTTATTTTCCTCCAAAAGATCGAGTGCCTGGGTAGCCAAAGCTTCTTCATCGATACTTTTAGGAGAGGTACTCATGATATCACCAGCGGTAAGGTTCTTAAATTCGTCATTGTTTTTTAGCATTCTACGAATATCGCCATCGGTTATAATACCAACAATTTTATCATTTTCCAAAACGGCAGTTACTCCCAGCATATTTTCAGAAATAATAATGATGGCATCGGTAACGGTGGTTTCTGGAGAAACACTTGGTTTCATATTTTGCTGTGCGATATCCTTAACGCGCAAATATAGTTTTTTTCCCAGACTGCCGCCTGGATGATATTTCGCAAAATCTTCCTTTGAAAAACCTCTTAATTCTAACAAACAAATAGCTAAAGCATCGCCAATAACCAATTGTGCGGTAGTACTTGTTGTTGGCGCCAGATTATTAGGACAAGCTTCTTTCTCTACATAAGAATTCAAGATGAAATCTGACGATTTTCCTAAAAATGAATCTCTGTTGGCAGTGATGGCAATAAGCGTATTATGAAAATCCTTAATAAACGGAACTAAGACCTTAATTTCAGGACTATTTCCGCTTTTACTAATACATATAACGATATCGTCTCTTTGAATAATGCCTAAATCCCCGTGTATAGCATCTGCAGCATGCATAAATATGGCTGGAGTTCCGGTAGAATTTAAGGTCGCAACGATTTTACTACCTATAACTGCACTTTTTCCTATACCGGTAACGATAACCCTTCCTTTAGAATTATAAATATTTTCTACGGCTTCTACAAATTCATTATCAATAAGATGTTCTAAATTTGCAATCGCTTTAGCTTCGATTTTTACAGTTTCTTTGGCGACATTTAAAATTTTTTGCTGAAGTTTCAAATTTTGAAATAATTAAGGATTGCAGATACTAAAGAAATATGTATATTTAGATGTGCAAATGTATGTAAAATTGTAACACAATTGAATGAGTTTGACTGAAATTGATTTACATAAACAACTGAAGAAATATTTTGGCTTTAGCCAGTTTAAAGGTCTTCAGGAAGATGTTGTGGCCAGTATCGTACATAAAAACGATACTTTTGTAATAATGCCAACAGGAGGAGGTAAATCCCTATGCTACCAGCTACCTGCATTGATTGAAGAAGGAACAGCAATTGTAGTATCGCCCCTAATCGCCTTAATGAAAAACCAGGTAGATGCCATTCGTGGAATTTCTTCGGAATACGGCGTTGCTCATGTTTTAAATTCTTCGCTTAATAAAACGGAAGTAAAACAGGTAAAAGAGGATATTATCAACGGTGTGACCAAGCTACTTTATGTAGCGCCAGAGTCGCTTACAAAAGAAGATTATGTTGATTTCCTTAAAGAACAAAAGATATCTTTTCTGGCTATCGATGAAGCGCATTGTATAAGCGAGTGGGGACATGATTTTAGACCTGAATATCGAAATTTGCGGCAAATTATTAAACGTATTGGAGAGAATATTCCAATTATTGCCCTTACCGCTACTGCCACTCCAAAAGTGCAGGAAGATATTCTTAAAAATCTTGGGATACCAAAAGCTAAAACCTTTAAGGCAAGTTTTAACCGCCCTAATTTGTATTACGAGGTAAGACCGAAAACAAAAAATGTTGATGCGGATATTATTCGTTTTGTAAAACAAAACAATGGTAAAAGCGGGATCATTTATTGTCTTAGCCGAAAAAAGGTAGAAGAACTTGCGCAGACGCTTCAGGTAAATGGAATAAATGCTATTCCCTATCATGCTGGCTTAGATGCTAAGACAAGGTCGAAACATCAGGATATGTTCCTGATGGAAGAAGTAGATGTTGTAGTCGCTACCATTGCTTTTGGAATGGGAATAGATAAGCCTGATGTACGCTTTGTAATTCATCATGATATTCCAAAAAGTATCGAGAGTTATTATCAGGAAACGGGTAGAGCCGGGCGTGATGGCGGAGAAGGACATTGCCTTGCATTTTATGCTTATAAAGACATTGAAAAGTTAGAGAAGTTTATGAGTGGTAAGCCTGTTGCAGAGCAGGAGGTAGGCCATGCATTGCTTCAGGAAGTGGTGGCTTATGCAGAAACTTCGATTTCCCGTCGAAAATTTATTCTTCATTATTTTGGTGAAGAATTCGACGAAAAAACAGGAGATGGTGCGTCGATGGATGATAATGTTCGTAATCCTAAAAAGCAACACGAGGCCAAAGAGGAGTTAGAACTTCTCATAAAAGTAATTAAAGACACGAAAGAGTTATACAAATCCAAAGAAGTAGTAAAGACCCTTATGGGGAAAAGTAACGCTTTAATTGTATCGCATAAAACCGATGCTAATCCTCTTTTTGGAAAGGGAAAAGATAAAGACGAAAGCTTTTGGATGGCGTTGACCAGGCAGGCACTTGTTGCTGGCTATCTTAAAAAAGATATAGAAACCTATGGTGTAATAAAATTAACACCAAAAGGGGAAGAGTTTTTAAAGCAGCCCGAGTCATTTATGATGACTCACGATCATATTTTTGATGAAAATACCGATAATGCCGCTGTAACATCTAAAGCTTCAACCGGAGTCGATGATAAATTAGTAGGCATGCTAAAGGAACTACGAAAAAAAGTGGCCAAGAAAAACGGTGTTCCACCATTCGTGGTTTTTCAGGATCCGTCTATAGAAGATATGGCGCTTAAATATCCCGTAGATCTAAAAGAGCTAGGAAATATTCATGGTGTTGGTGAGGGAAAAGCTAAAAAATACGGTAAAGATTTTGTGAACCTTATCGCAAGATATGTAGAGGATAATGAAATTATTCGTCCAGACGATTTAGTCGTAAAAACGACAGGAGCAAATAGTGGTTTAAAATTATTTATCATCCAGAGTGTGGATAGAAAATTACCACTAAACGATATCGCTTCAGCTAAAGGTATGGAGATGCCTGAATTTATTAAAGAAATGGAAGCTATTGTATATAGTGGAACCAAGCTGAATATCGATTATTATCTTGAGGAAATTTTGGATGAGGATCAGCAGGAAGAATTACACGAATATTTTCTGGAAGCTGAAACCGATAAAATTGAAGCCGCACTTGAAGAATTTGATGGAGATTACGATGATGAGGAACTTCGCTTATTTAGAATCAAATTTATAAGTGAAGTCGCAAACTAAAAAATATAAAATGCTAAGAAATTCAAGTAATAAACAAGCACTAATACTACTAATTTTAGGGTTAGCTCTAATAGTGGTTAGTGTAGTTTCTTTTAAAGTAGAGATGTTTACAGATACCTGGAGAGGATTTTTAAACGGAGTTGCTATTGGTATTTTAGTAGTTTCGATTATTGGATTTGCGAAAAACAAAAAACTTGAGAAAAAATAATTGATCATAAAACAATAATAAAAAAGCCTTTTTGATTTCCAAAAAGGCTTTTTTATATATTAAAACAGTCTATTATTTCCCGCCGTTTGCTTGAAGATCAGCAATACAGTTTGGTCCAAGTTCAGGAGGTGTACCACGAATCTGATTGATAATGCCCGTACCAAACTCTAAAGAAGCGCGCATTAAACATTTTTCTTCAGTACAATGCCCATCAGAATCAGGATCTTCATGATCACTTTGAAGTTCGGTACCAACATTTACCAAGCCAAATAAATGCCCAAATTCGTGATTTAACACCGCAGTTTCTATCACGCTTTTGCTAGGCGCATTTACTCTGTTTGCAAATTTATTTATAGTCTCCCCATATATAACCATGGAGGTATTACGATAAGCCGATCCCAGAACATAACGTTGATCCGTATCATCTTCGTTGCTGCCGTCAGCAAAATAAATATAAATACTAATTTCGTCGCCTACATTATAGAAACTTCGCTGCTCATCTTCGATATCTACAATTTCCTGAATTTCGAAAGGTGCAAGGCCTGATGACGCCACTGGTCGGGAACTAATAGAAATGCCATCAGGTTTGTAAACCCGTTCTTCCAGGAATGCCTTAAAATTATTCATAGCCGCAACGGTAGGCTGATAGCCTTCCACATATAATACTTCGATTTTAATCGAAGTATAAGTATCATCGCTTAATAGGTCATGGGCAGAATCCCCAAGTCCTTTTTTATTTAATGATCGATCGATTGCTGGTTCGTCATCAGTAGGATCATCGATCCCATTGCCATCACTAGAACAAGAGGTGATTGCTACAAATAGGAAAAGTGTATAAAAATACTTGTAAAACTTCTTCATGAATTATATAATATAGTGTTCAAATTTAATCATTTCTAATGGTAAGTTTTGCTAGATAGTCGTAATGCTTTCCTTCGACTATTAATTCGCAATTAAAATTATTTTTTTCGGCTGCTAATTTAAGCAATTCAAAGTCCATATAGAGCCATGGAAAATAATTGGACTTTTCTCCTTTATAGCTTATACAAAAATCAATTTCTCCTATATACTTACGATCTAAATCATTATTAGGTTCTTCCTCATCTTCGAGAAAACTAAGATCCGAAGAATCGATTAAAATCTGCCCCCCCGGTTTAGCACTTCTTTACAGATAGCTAGAAAGTTATCGGTATTTATAAGGTTACCAATAATTCCGGTTCCATTCATTAAAAACAATAAGGTGTCATATGTTTCATGTTCGGCATAAAAATCTTTTACTTCAGCATTAATAACCCCGCGTTCTTTAGCAATGGCTATGGCACCCGCAGAAGTATCAATCGCTTTTACCTTAAAATTTTTTCGCTGAAGATAAAGTGCATGACTTCCAGCACCGCAAGCTACATCAAGCACAGTTCCGTAGGCGAGTTGTAACGCCTGCTGCTCGGTTTTTGGCATTTCAGAAAAATCCCTGAAAAGGTATTCAATGGCAATCTCGTCATCGTCAAAATCTGGCGAATGTACAATAATCGGAGTTTTATCTTTTTTGAAATAATAGGCCTTCATCGCCATTCCGAAGATATCTTTTTCCTTCATAATCTTATTATCTTTGCGGCATGCAGGAAATTTTAAAAGAGCTGCCGGGAAAGGCCAAAGATAAGCAGAAGGAAAATAAAAAGTTTTTTTCTAAGCTAAAGAAACGACCACCAAAAGATTTAGACGTTAAAATGCAACAAATGCATGAGGAAGAGTTTGCCAGAACCAATTGTTTGGACTGTGCAAATTGCTGTAAAACTACGGGGCCGCTGTTTACAAATAAAGATATAGAACGTATTAGTAAATTTTTAAAACTGAAGCCACAGCAATTTATCGATCAGTATCTTAGAGTAGACGAAGATAAAGATTATGTGTTGCAAAATGTTCCCTGTACTTTTTTAGGAAATGATAACTACTGCTTAATCTACGATGTGAGACCAAAAGCCTGCCGGGAATATCCCCATACAGATAGAAAAGACTTTCATAAAATATCGAATCTTACTATCAAAAATACCGCTATTTGCCCTGCTGCTTTTAATATTGTAGAAGAAATGAAACGCCGGATAAAAGTTTAAATTCGATAATTTTGAACTATAACTTTTCTGCGATAAAACGGAGTACAGATCCGGTGCCATTGTGATATAAACCTTCTTGAAGTGCTACAGGCTTTTCTTCTAAAAGAATCACTTTAAAATCTTTGAAATCCTTCTGTACTTCCTTTTTAGAAAATAAAGAAGCCTGATCCTTAGGGCCACCAACATTAGGATTTTCTTTGCGATATTTTAAATGATGTTCTCCAAAAGCTTCAAAAATAATACGACCACCTGGTTTAAGATGAGTGCTTACTATTGAATGGAATTTTTTACGAATTTCGGCAGGAAAATGAGCGTAGATTAATGCTATAACATCAAAGTGGTTAGGTTTAAACTTTAAATCGGGGAGATGACCAACCCTATAATCAATATGAACTTGATTTGATTTTGCTAATTTTAAGGCCTTATTTTTACCTTCAGTACTAATGTCGAAAGCTGAAACATTCCAGCCCTCTTTAGCTGCATAAACGGCGTTTCTTCCTTCACCTTCAGCCCCAAAAAGTATTTTTCCCGGTTTAAAGTGGTTAAGTTGCTGTGCTAGAAACTTATTTGGTTCAATTCCGTAGGCGTATTCCTCTTTTTGAAAACGATCTTCCCATCTTTGCAACCATTCATTTTCCATAGTTTTCTTTTTATTGATATAGCAAATATTGTTCTCGTTTTATCTTAAACTGTTTTAATCCGCTTTTCCAGGTTGATCTAATTTCTTCTTCGCTTAGGCCATTTTCTATTTGCTTTTGTAGTTTTTCTGTACCGGCAAGTTTAGTGAAAAAGCTATTGAAAAATTCGGCTTTATTTGCAGTGTTATTATATGCTTTTATAAGCCATTTTAAGTTGATTTTATTTAAATACGTACTTTCGCTAAGATCTTCACCAAAACATTTTTTGCCTAAGTGTTTAGGGCTTTTTGCGCCATCCATTGATATTGGCGTATACGTATACGAAAACTCTTTAGCATTTAAAAAAGGGGACCCAAAAACCTGAAATTGTTTATGGGTACCGCGACCGGCGTTAACATTGGTTCCTTCAAAAAAACAAAGACTAGGATAAAGGTTTATAGATTTATCATTGGGTAGATTAGGAGAAGGTTTTACCGGTAAACTATATTTTTTTTGGTGATCGTAATTACTCATTTTAATTACTTGCAGATTACAATGAATACCGTTTTTTAACCAGTTTTCCCCATTGATCATTTTGGCGTATTCTCCCATCGTTAAACCATGTACAACGGGAATAGGATGCATTCCCACAAAACTTTGATATTCTTTTTCGAGAATCGGTCCATCTACATAATGGCCGTTAGGGTTTGGGCGGTCAAAAACCAAAAGTTTAATATTATTTTCAGCACAGGCTTCCATTACATAATGTAACGACGAAATATAGGTGTAAAAGCGAGCCCCGACGTCCTGAAGATCAAAAATCAATATCTCGATATCCTCTAATTGTTCGGGTTTAGGTTTTTTATTATTTCCATATAGGGAAATTACAGGTAATCCTGTTTTTGGATCTTTGCCGTCTTCCACTTTTTCACCGGCATTGGCTTTTCCTCTAAAACCATGTTCAGGTGCAAAAACTTTTTTTAGCGCTACATTGAGTGCCAGAAGCGAATCGACCAGATGCACATACTCTTTATTATTATTAAGTATTAAGGAGGATTGATTTCCTACTACTCCAACTTTTTTGCCGTGTAGCAATGGCATGTATAAATCTGTTTGATTAGCACCTACAACAATATCCTCTATTATCTCTTCGGAAGAATTGATATCATTCTTATTTTTTGTTGAAGATGACTGAGTTCTATTTTTATCGGCTTCTACGTTTCCGCAAGAAAGAATTACGATAAGAGTGAATAAAAATGTACTTTTGAATAACCGGTTAATCATATAATTGTAGCTCTTGAATTTTGAATTATTTGTAGTTAAGCGTTTAATAAGCGCCAATAAAGATAAAAGTAGTATTTCCTCGCCTATTATAAAAATTGCCATTGCTGCAATTGCAATCGGAGTGGTGATGATGCTGGTATCTTTTGCTACAGGTTTGGGGTTGCAAAAGAAAATCAGGGATAAAATAGCAGCTTTTAACGGGCATATTATTATTACCAATTACGATAATAATAGCAGTGAAGTGACGCTAGAGCCGGTTTCTAAGGACCAGGATTTTTATCCAGATTTTAATGCGGTTTCTGGAATAACGCACATACAGGGTACCGCTACTAAAGCAGGAATCATTAGAACTGCAGATGATTTTGAAGGAGTAATTGTAAAAGGAGTAGGGACCGATTATGATTGGTCTTTTTTTAAAGATTTTTTAGTTGCAGGAAAATTACCCGATTATTCATCCAATCTTAATGATGAGGTTTTAATTTCCAGATATCTTGCAAACCGGTTACATTTAAAAGTTGGGGATCGCGCGCCTACTTATTTTCTTAGGGAAGGCAGGGACCGCCCTTTTGTGCGCGGATTTAAAATTGTTGGAATTTATGACTCAGGTTTTCAGGATTTTGATGAACTGTATTTAATTGCCGATTTACGACATATCCAAAAGTTAAATGGCTGGAAGGACAACGAGGTTGGTAATTTTGAAGTTTTTATAAATGATTTTGATCAGCTGGATGAAAAATGGAACGAGGTTTATCTAAACACCGGGTCGTTTTTGGACGCGCAGCATATTGGCCAGAAATATTATAATATTTTTGAATGGCTTTCCCTTTTCGATTTTAATATTGCCCTGATTATCGGCATTATGATTTTGGTAGCCGGGATAAATATGATCACTGCGTTGCTAGTACTTATTTTAGAGCGTACGCAAATGATAGGTATTTTTAAAGCATTGGGAACCCAGGATTGGTCGGTTAGAAAGATCTTTTTGTATAATGCGGGCTACCTCATTTTGCTTGGCCTATTTTGGGGGAATGTGATAGGTTTGGGATTACTTTTTATCCAGAAGTATTTTAAATTAATTCCTTTAAATCCAGAGACCTATTATGTAAGCGAAGTTCCTATTTATATAAGTTGGGATTATATTTTGGCCGTGAATGCCGGGACGCTTATTCTGTGTATGCTAATGTTGCTTATCCCTTCGATGATTATCGCTAAAATATCGCCAGTAAAATCGATAAAATTCGAGTAAAATTTATCAAATTTTAGAATTTTATTACCCTACCTGTCTGATCATTTCTTTTCATTAGAAAACTTTATCGTAGTAATCGGGATAGGGGGAATTGAGTTGCGCTGGAAAATGTAGTCCTTTTATATTCTACGTAATGTATAACTTTTGGTGCTATCTTTTTTGATTCTGTCAACTTCAGGATTTTTCCAGGACAAAACATTGTCTGATACTTTAAATTTCTGATTATTCAGGATAATCAAAGAATCATTTTCGCTCCATTGATATTGGCCGGTTTCGGTTTTAATTTCACCTGCAACGCTATCATTTTCGTTGTAATTTTGTACAATTCTATAAGAGTTATCTTTTTTTAATTGCAGTTTAACGATGATTCCTTTACAATCGGCGCAGGGTAAAGTTACCTCATAATTGCCGGTATAATCCCATTTTTGTTTGGGACTTTTTTCTTGCCATTCGCTTTGAGAATCCAGATTGCTTTCTTTCTTTTCGTTCTGGCAGGAAATATTAAATAATAAGGAGGTAATCCCAAGAAAGATAACCTGTTGTGCAATAAAATTTCTCATGATTTTTTTGCGCAAAAGTATATTCATTTTCCAGAATTCAAATCTAAAAAATTATTAAAATTTAACGGCAAGTTTTAATTTTTCTTAAACAGAATTATCCTTTTGGATTCCCTACATTGTGAATCCAAAAAAAATTGCATGACTTACGCTGAGAATATCCTGGAAACCATTGGGAATACGCCTTTGGTGAAAATGAACAAACTTACCGCTGAAATTGATGCGCTTGTCCTGGCTAAATACGAAACGTTTAATCCCGGTAATTCAGTTAAAGATCGTATGGCTTTAAAGATGCTTGAAGAAGCTGAGGCTAAAGGATTAATACAACCGGGCGGAACTATTATTGAAGGGACTAGCGGTAATACCGGTATGGGACTTGCACTAGCCGCGATTGTAAAAGGTTATAAAATGGTGTGTGTAATGTCTGATAAGCAAAGCAAGGAAAAAATGGATATTCTAAAAGCCGTAGGGAGTAAGGTTGTAGTTTGTCCAACCGATGTAGCTCCAGACGATCCTCAAAGTTATTATTCTGTAGCTAAAAGAATGGCTGAAGAAACACCAAACTCCTGGTATGTAAACCAGTATGATAATCTTGCCAATACCAAGGCACATTACGAAAGCACCGGTCCGGAAATCTGGAAGCAAACCGATGGTAAAATCACTCATTTTGTCGTTGGTGTTGGTACTGGAGGAACTATTTCTGGTGTTGGAAAATATCTAAAAGAGCAAAATCCTAAGATCAAAGTTTGGGGGATCGATACTTATGGATCTGTGTTTAAAAAATATCACGAAACCGGCGAATTTGATGAAAACGAAATTTATCCTTATGTTACCGAAGGTATAGGGGAGGATATTATACCTAAAAATGTGGATTTTAGTGTAATCGATGGATTTACCAAGGTAACCGATAAGGATGCTGCCATCTACACCCGAAAACTGGCAAGAGAAGAGGGCTTTTTTTTAGGTAATTCTGCCGGAGCCGCAGCAAAAGGACTTTTACAATTAAAAGAGCATTTTGAAAAAGATGATGTTGTGGTGGTACTATTTCACGATCATGGTAGCCGGTATGTGGGAAAAATGTTTAATGATGAGTGGATGAAAAAACAGGGATTCTTATAGAGAATAAATACTGTTGCAGTTATACCTTACCGAAGATTCTTGCTAAAGAAAATAATTTAAATAACGACTGAATTATAATTTAATCTAATTATTTATGCGAAGAAACTACATTGTTTGTTTTTTATTAATCCAATGCTTTTTTACTTCATTATTAGCACAAAACGAAGCTGATTTTCAGGTTTCGGTGGCCACGAATAATCCTTCTCAGGAGATTAACGATGCTGAAGCAATAGTGAAGGTTAAAGGAGGAACCCCGCCCTATCAATATAAATGGAGCCAAAAAGAAACACCTTTGGATGCTAAAAAAGCTACAGGTTTTATAGAAGGCTTAACGCACCAGGTAACAGTGACCGATGCTAACGGTGAGAAGGTCAAAAAGAGTTTTAAAATTAAAGCTTCATCTATTACCGAAAAAGTAAATAGCCGCGCCCAACCGGCTGTAGATTTTTTAGAAGGAATCTTATTTTGGGACCCGTTCGAACCCTTAGGACTTTATGATCCTGTAGTGTATACCGATGAACGACCTGTTTTAATTCCTGAATTTGATGCTAAAACCAAGAAAAAATATACGCTACAAAACTGGTTAATTCAAGAAGGCGGAAAAATTGAAAAAGGAGATAAAATTGCTGTTGTGCAAAAAGGAAATGAGGAACAAATTCCTGTTTACGCGCCAGCTGGCGGAACATTAAAGCATGCGGTAAAAGAAGGTGCAATTATTTTTAATCCAGACAATAAAGAAGATGTGATAGAACAAAATGCACATCAATTAGCAAATATAATTTACGATTCCCCACAACCTGTATTGTACCCTAATGGAGATGTGCGTAAGAACTCTATCCCTTTTATAGTAATATGGCTTATTTTAGGAAGTATTTTTTTTACGTTTCGTCTTGGGTTTATAAATGTTAGAGGTTTTACGCATTCTATAGATCTTGCGAAAGGAAAATATGATAACCCGGATGCTCCTGGGAGAATAAGACATTTTGAAGCAATGACAACGGCGGTTTCAGCAACTGTTGGATTAGGGAATATTGCAGGGGTAGCAGTTGCTATTTCTTTAGGGGGAGCAGGAGCGACTTTTTGGATGTTTATTGCTGGGTTTTTCGCCATGTCTTTAAAATTTGTGGAGTGCACACTTGGTGTAAAATATCGCCATATTAATGAAGAAGGACGGATTTTTGGTGGTCCAATGAATTATCTGCGATATGGACTGGAAAAAAGAAATATGAAAGGAGCCGGTAAAGTACTGGCTATTTTATTCGCTGTTTTGGGTGTAGGAGCTTCTTTTGGTGGGGGAAATATGATTCAGTCTAACCAGGCGTTTAAAATTGTTTCAGACCAGATTCCTTTTTTAGAAGGGAATGGATTTTGGTTTGGTTTAGGTTTTGCCGTTTTGGTAGGAATTGTAATTATTGGTGGTATTAACAGTATTGCTAAAGTAACCGGGAAGGTAGTGCCATTCATGGCCATTGTATATATTTTAGGATGTTTTGTGGTAATAGGGACCAATATTGAAAATATAGGAAATGCGTTTCATGCAATTTTTGATGGGGCTTTTTCGGCCAGTGCCATGAAAGGCGGTTTTATAGGCGTGTTGATTGTAGGGTTGCAACGGGCGGCATTCTCTAGTGAAGCTGGGGTTGGATCTGCTGCTATTGCCCACAGTGCATCTAAGACTAAAAATCCCATTGCTGATGGTTTCACCTCGCTGGTTGAACCATTTATAGATACAATGGTTGTTTGTACGATGACAGCTTTGGTGCTTATTTTTACCGGAATGCATGAAGTTGATGGTATGGGGGGTGTAGAACTTACTGCTGATGCTTTTGGGAGCGTAATTTCCTGGTTTCCTGCGGTACTTGCTTTCGCTGTTTTTTTATTCGCATTTTCAACAATGGTTTCCTGGTCTTATTACGGCATGCGTTCGTGGACGTATCTTTTTGGAAGAAGTAAAAAATCAGAACTAATTTATAAGATCATGTTTCTTTTATTTGTGGTGGTGGGAGCTTCGGCAAGTTTAGGAGCAGTGCTTAGTTTTTCTGATATGATGATCCTAGCAATGTCTTTTCCGAATATTATTGGATTGTATGTAATGTCTTCTGAAATCCGTGGAGACCTAAAAAATTATATGAAGCGATTACGTAATAATGAGATTTTTATTAATCCAAAATTCGAAAAGGCAGAGTAAGTAAATAGTATACTATCTCAATTCTGTATAATTTAGTTAGTTTTTTCTAAATGCTGGATGCCATAAAAAAGGAAGGCACCCAAGAAATACATTATGGCATCCAGAAGGTCAGCAGTATATCGCTGCATGAACGATGGCAGGATTAACTCAAAATAGATGGAATAAAGAAAGCTTAAAGTTATTATCGGTAGTATTGGAATGTTATATAGTGGATCTTTTTTTATCCATTGAAGAATCAATAAACAACATCCAAAAACTATAGGCATACATAAAAAGTCTTTAAAATAATAACGAATCCAGAATGGTAGGTATAATGGATATCGAATGCTATATTCTATTATAACAAACAATAAAAAGCAAGTGATTACGAAATACCATATATACCTCACAAGAACATATTTAAGTTTAGCAGTTATTTTTTGTTAAGTTCAAAAAGGAAATCACTTGATTTTTAGTCGGTATGCTATACTATAGAGTAGCCCATATAGTAATGTTAAGCACCTAAGTTATTTTGTATTCTTTCTAAATCAATCGATTATAGCAATGAAGCTTTGATCTTGATTTGGCTATAAAGCGACTACTGTTGCAAAAAATGCAAGGATGCCACCTATTCCTAGAATGATAATCCAAATGGCATATCCGCTTTTAGCAAAAAATCGAATAACCGGGTTTTTATGGTCTCTTATTGATCTTTCTGATTCGGGGCTTTTAGAAGATTTATTCTCAGTACGGGAATCTGGACGACGTTCCGTTTGGTGATTATTAGAAGCCATTTTTTCTTTAGAAAAATATTGAAATCTATCATAAGTTCAAAACTGACTTTCTATTTATAAGTTTAATTTAACTTTATCTGAAAATAAGATTGAAATGTCGCAATACTTTAAGAAGACCTTTAATAGCTTAAATGCTTAAATATGTATTTTTACTCCGTAATCAAGATGAATTGCTATAATCCCATCTAGCTACTTTTATTGTTATTTGATTAGAATACAAGAAAAACTAGCAAATTCTTTATGTGTTTGCTACGGAGAGTTTATTTATAAAAGCTTGCTTTATTTTAATTTCCAGTGTTATAAGCTATTCATTAATCTAAAATCCTATTACGATGAAACTATATTACTCGCTGTTATTATTGGTTTTTAGCGCTATCAGCATTTCTTGTAGTTCTGGTAGAAGTATACCTGAAGCTCAAAAGGACAACGGATCAGAAAGGAATCCAAAATACAGTTATTTAGCTTTAGGAGATTCTTACACCATTGGAGAAAGCGTTAAAGAATCTGAGCGTTGGCCGGTACAGCTTACCAAAGGCTTGAGGGAACGTGGATATGCCATGGCAGCACCAAAAATTATAGCGAGAACAGGATGGACTACAGCAGACCTTATCGCCGGGATAAATTCAGAATTAGACGTGCAGCGAGATTTCGATTTGGTTTCTATTTTAATAGGAGTGAATAACCAGTATCAAAATAAATCAATTACAGAGTATGAAGAGGAACTTCGTGAGATTTTTAGAAAGGCCATAAACCATTCTAAAAAGATGGAGGCAGGTGTTTTTGCAGTAAGTATTCCTGATTATGGTGTAACTCCGTTCGGTGCTGCCAAAAAAGATGAAATTGGTCGTGATATCGATGCTTTTAATGAAGTTTTTAAACGAGTAGCGCAGGATTTCAATGTAGATTTTTACAATATTACCCCAATTTCCAGAAGAGCGGCTGATGATCCGGATCTTATTGCTGAGGATGAATTACATCCTAGCGGATTGATGTATCGCTATTGGGTAGAAGATTTTATCCTGAATGTAGTTGAAAAATTACCTAAGGAGTAGAGATATTTTATGATATTGATTTTTAGCGTATTAACTGATTCTTTCATAACTTTAGGAAGTGAGAGAAGAATTTTTACATTATATATGGCAATTTCAGAAGTTTGATAAAAAGCAACTTCAAACAGTTAATGGCGAACCGCTAGAAATCTATCATACCGGAACTCACAATGCTGAGAGTGGCCCCGATTTCTTTGCTGCGAAATTGAAAATAGATAAACAGCTTTGGGCGGGGAATGTAGAAATTCATCTAAAATCTTCAGACTGGTATTCCCATAGTCACCATACCGATACCAATTATGATAATGTAATTCTTCATGTGGTCTACGAACATGACATTGATATTTTTAGAAAAGACGAATCTGTTATTCCTACCCTTGCTTTAAAAGAAAAAATTCCACCCCAAATTCAACAAAATTGCCTTCAATTATTTGAAAAGGATCACGATTGGATTAATTGTGAAAAATTCTTTCCTGATTTTAATGATTTTGATGTAGAGAACTGGTTAACACGTTTATATGTTGAGCGTCTCGAAGAGAAAACACAGCTTATTTTTGATTTATTGAAAGAAAGCAACAATGATTGGGAGACGGTCATGTTTAAATTACTCGCTAAGAATTTTGGATTAAATAGAAATGGCAACGCTTTTTTAAATTTGGCTATTTCCATTGATTTTGAAGTGATTCGCAAACTTTCTCAATCTCAATTTCAATTAGAAGCTGTTTTGTTGGGACATGCAGGCTTACTACAAGAGGATTTTCAAGATAGTTACTTTAAAGCATTGAAAAAAGAATATAACTATCTTCAGAACAAATTTAAAATAGGTGAACCAATACAAACCTCTCCAGTATTCTTCAGGTTGCGTCCCGATAATTTTCCTAGTATAAGATTAGTGCAGCTGGCGGCTGTTTTTGCTAAATCTACTTCGGTGTTTAATACTCTTAGTAAAGCTAAGATCAAAGCTAATATCTATAAGGTTTTTGATGTAGAAGTGACTGAATACTGGAAAACACATTACAACTTTAATAGTTCGCACGATCCCAGGCAAAAGAAACTCACCAAATCTTTTATAGACCTATTAATCATTAATACTGTTATTCCTGTTCAATATGCTTTTGCGAAAAAAAACGTGAATAAAGAAGAACACTATCTTGATCTAATTGCTGAGCTTGATCCTGAAAAGAATGTTGTTATTCGGCATTTTCAGGAATTAAAACCCAAATTGTTTAAAAATGCAATGCACTCCCAGGCGCTTTTGCAATTAAAACATAGGTATTGCGATAATAACAAATGTTTAAAATGTGCTTTAGGGGTGAAGCTTGTGAGAGGGAAATATTAGTTATATTTGGCCTGTGAGACAAAATTTTTACAACTTAAGATATTATTTAGAACGTAATGGCTTTTACGTTTCTTCTCGCCTTGCCGATAAAATTGGAATGCGGGCAAAAAGTGTAAGACTGTTTTTTATCTATGTGACATTTTTCACTTTTGGGGTAGGTTTTGCAGTATATCTTACATTGGCTTTTTGGTTAAAACTTAAGGATTTGGTATATACTAAAAGAACTTCGGTATTCGATCTTTAGCAAGAATCGTATAAAAAATAGGGGGATAATTAATATTTTTGTTAAGTTTCATTAACAAAACCTTGACATTTTAACGACATAAAATTTGAATTAGCCTATTTTTTTAGCATCTTGCTGAGCGGAAAAAATAAATCTAAATTAAACACTAATTTGTATATGAGAAAGTACTTACTTTCAATGTTATTGCTACTTCCTGTGGCATTACTTCAGGCACAGGAGCTGGAAGTAAAAACAAAAGTCGGAAACCCCACAAATAAAATTAACGACGGATTTATAGACGTTGAAGTAACCGGAGGAACCCCACCTTACACTTATAAATGGTCTAATAAAGAGACTCCGCTTAGTTCTTCAAAAGCTGAAGGGCTAACTGAAGGAGTTCCTTACACTGTAGTTGTTCAGGATAGTGATGGGAATACGGCTACGGTAGAAGCTAAGGTGAAAGCTGAAGCGATTACTGAAAAATTTAATGGAATATTTACGCCAGCTGTTGAGGGATTAACAGCTGTTCTTTTTTGGGACCCTTTTGCAGCGATAGGTATTTATGATCCTATTGTGTACGCTGATGTGAAAAATGTCGAAACTCCGGGTTGGAGTGCAGATGTTCAGGATAAGTTTATGCTAAAAAAATGGCTTATAGCAGAAGGTTCGCATGTAGATAAAGGAGAGCAGATAGCTGTAGTGACCTCTACCAAAGGTGGTGATGTTCCCGTTTATGCAAGTGCTGCTGGTAAATTAAAGTACCTGGTAAAAGAAGGAGGCTCAATTTACGATTTTCAAAATACCGAAGATTTAATTGAGACTGGAGCACATTATCTGGCACAAATAAAATATGATGAGCCGGTAATTCTTACCTATCCAAATGGTGACCCACAATCTCACCCAATACCATTTATTGTGATCTGGTTGATTTTTGGTGCAGCTTTCTTTACGATAAGAATGGGTTTTATTAATATTAGAGGATTTAAGCATTCTTTTGAACTTGCTAGTGGAAAATATGATGATCCAGATGCACCGGGAACGATTACCCATTTCCAGGCCTTAGCGACAGCAGTCTCTGCTACGGTTGGTCTAGGGAATATAGCAGGGGTAGCTGTAGCCGTTTCACTGGGTGGTGCTGGTGCAACTTTTTGGATGATTATTGCCGGTTTACTGGGAATGTCTTCTAAGTTTGTAGAATGTACTCTTGGTGTAAAATATAGACATATTAATTCTGAAGGACGTGTATTTGGAGGGCCTATGAATTATTTACGTTATGGTTTGGAAAAACGTAACATGAAAAGTTTTGGTCGCTTTCTTGCTGGCTTCTTTGCTATTTTAGGTGTAGGAGCTTCTTTTGGAGGAGGTAATATGTTCCAGGCCAACCAGTCTTTTGAGATTTTGTCTGGTCAATTTCCAATGTTAGAAGGAAACGGATTTTGGTTCGGTATTATTTTAGCTGTTCTTGTTGGTGTTGTAATTATTGGAGGAATTAATAGTATTGCAAATGTAACGGGTAAAATTGTTCCCATAATGGCAGCAGTTTATATCATAGGAGCTTTTGTGGTTATTGGAATTAATATTGAAAATATCGGACCGGCATTAACCGCTATTTGGGATGGAGCTTTTAGTCCTTCTGCTTTAAAAGGAGGAGTTATTGGTGTATTGATCGTAGGATTCCAAAGAGCAGCATTCTCTAATGAAGCTGGTGTAGGTTCTGCTGCAATTGCGCATAGTGTGGTAAAAACAAATAATCCTCCTTCTGAAGGCTTTGTGGCATTATTAGAGCCTTTTATAGATACGGTTGTTGTTTGTACATTAACTGCTTTGGTACTGATCTTTACCGGAATGCATGAGGTTGAAGGAGTAGGTGGTACGCAGTTAACATCAGATGCGTTTGCAAGTGTGATCGACTGGTTCCCTTATGTGCTTTCCGTAGCGGTCTTCTTATTTGCTTTTTCAACAATGATTTCTTGGTCGTATTACGGTATGAGAGCCTGGACCTTCCTTTTTGGAAAGAGTACAAAATCAGAACTTATTTATAAAGTATTTTTCTTGGTATTTGTCGTAATTGGAGCTTCCATTAGTCTTGGTGCTGTACTGGATTTCTCTGATATGATGATTTTATCAATGTCTTTCCCTAATATTATTGGTCTTTATATAATGAGTGGAGAGGTTAGAGAGGACCTACGTGAATACTTTAGGAAATTAAAAGCAGGAGAATTATTTACTAAAGACGGTAAGCCAAAGACTACGATGCAATAATAATGTAGTCTAAACATATAAGTATGAAACACTGGAAATCCCATTTCGTTTTCAATAAAAGTGAACGGAATGGGATTTTTGTTTTAATTGCTCTTATTATTATCCTTCAGGTGTTTTATTTTAAGTCTCCTTTTCTATCCCTCGAGGAGGATATTCCCAAAGAAACGAATGCTGAAATTATTCAATTCCAGCATAAATTAGATAGCCTAAAGCAGGTCGATACCGGTAAAGATACTATTTATCCTTTCAATCCTAATTACCTTAAGGACTATCAGGCTTATCGAGTTGGACTGTCTTTAAAAGAGATTGATGCACTATTAGACTTTCGGTCTTCCGGGCAATGGATAAATTCTGCCGAAGATTTTCAGAGGATTACCGGTGTTTCAGACTCGGTTTTGGAGCAATTAATCCCTTATTTTAAATTTTCCGAATGGATTACTGATAACAACAATTCAGTTTCGATAAAACAAACCGCAGTTTTAAAGTTCGATCTAAATTCCGTGGGTGCTTTAGAACTTCAGAAAGTAAAGGGAATAGGAGAGGTACTTTCCAACAGAATAATAAAGTATAGGGAAAGTATTGGCGGTTATAGAAGTTTAATTCAGTTAAAAGATATTTATGGGCTTTCTGACGAGGTTCGGATCGAGCTTTTAAAATATTTAAATGAAATTCCGCCCAATTTCAACAAAAAGAATATCAACACTATTGGA
>Ga0208014_1000315_pt1 | contig 22417 bp, 18 predicted proteins | sample 25_taG_FD_184099 | JGI IMG/M metagenome (GOLD analysis project Ga0208014, IMG submission 184099) | Marine viral communities from Cariaco Basin, Caribbean Sea - 25_WHOI_OMZ (SPAdes) (version 2) | ecosystem: Environmental > Aquatic > Marine > Oceanic | place: Caribbean Sea: Cariaco Basin...
TGTGAAAAACCGGAAACTGAAAAGAAAACAAAAACAACAAAAAGGCAGATTTTGCAATGTTTCATTCGTAGATTTTATTTTGTTGATGATTCAAAGATATAAGAAACTCTAAGGTAATAACGCCTTTATTGTAAGATAAATTATGCATTCTAGTTAAATGAAACCTAAAATTTAGCTGAAAAAAATTCAGCAGAAGAAAAGCAACTCAAGCTCTCATATTTACGTTCTCTTTCTTACTTTTACCTCTCTAAAATGTCATTTTTCATGTCAAATACTGTTCTGTACCTAAAAGACGCTGCGATCTACCAACGGGAGACGCTAATTCTTTCTGAAGTCAATATCGAGATCGAAAAAGGGGAATTTGTTTACCTCATAGGAAAGACCGGGACAGGAAAAAGTAGCTTCATGAAAACCCTTTATGGCGACCTGCCCCTTACCGAAGGAGAAGGAAGTATTGTAGATTACGATCTGCGCACCCTGCGAGAAAAAGATATTCCCTTTCTACGCCGAAAGCTGGGAGTGGTGTTTCAGGATTTTAAACTACTGAATGATCGCAATGTAAATGACAACCTGTTGTTTGTGCTTAAAGCTACTGGCTGGAAAGACAAAGCCGCCATGGATGCCAAGATCGAAGAGGTGCTAAAAAAGGTGGGAATGGGCACAAAAGGTTTTAAAAATCCGTACCAGTTATCTGGCGGGGAGCAGCAACGTATCGCCATTGCCCGTGCCCTGCTCAATGACCCAGAACTTATCCTGGCCGATGAGCCTACCGGAAACCTCGATCCGCAGACCTCTGTAGAAGTTATGGAAGTACTGCAGCAAATCTCCAAAAACGGAAAGACCATTCTCATGGCCACTCACGATTATGCATTACTGCTGAAGTACCCTTCCAAAACCCTGAAGTGCGATGGTCAAAAAGTGTTTGAGGTGGTTCAAAAAACGGTTTAAAAAAACGGCTTTTTACAATTTAGGATTTAGGAAGTTTAATGAAGAAGTCTATTTCCTCTTCTTTTCAGGATTTCGCCAGGTATTAAAAACAGAATATACAATTATCCTGTCCTCAATAATTTCGTAAACAACCAGAAATGGAAATCGTTTCAGGAAAGCTTCTCTATACGGCTTTCTTTTCTGCGGAAAATGCTCAGGGTGAGAAGCAATTCTCTTGAAATAAATATTTAAATGATCTAAAAATTCTTCCCCCAGACCCAATCGTTTATCCTGATAGTAGAGATAAGCTTTCGCTATTTCAAGTGCTGCTTCTTCTTTTATTTCTAAATGAAATTCCATTTAGGAATTAGCAGACTTAATTTTTCGCTTTACTTCTTCCCAGGAAAGGGACTTACTTTCGCCTTTTAGATGCGCCTCTCTCCGTGAATCTAAAATTTGATATTGATCTTCATCAAGAATAGGCTCATTCACCTCATTTTCATATGTTTCCGCTATAACTTCAAGCATTTTTAGAAGTCTTACATCTGCTGTGTCAACATATTCTCTTACCTTATTTCTCAAATCTCCTGAAGTCATCACTTATTATTTTATATTAAAGTTACCATTTTTGTTATTTACTTATTATAAATGCTTCAGAGTATATCAGTTAAACACCTTCCAAAAATGACATTTTTGAGAGGTCATATAAATTCATAATTCTAATTTCGCAAGTCTACCTTCGTTCTTCTAACTTTCCTTCGGTTTAATAAAAAGATAATAGATATTGATTAGTACAATAGCCCCATTGGTAATGATGAGCGGCCAGGAGTCCAGTAAAATTCCGTAAGCAACGAAGAACAAACATCCAAGGCTGTTGATGTACCTAAGGGTGGTTATATTTCTCATTAGGAAGGACAGCAGCAGAAAAAAAGATGCCAGGTATCCAATCCATTCTATATACGATATTCCTAAAATTTCCATTCCCGAATGATGCTTAGAGTGAGGTCTTCTAAAAAAAATAAAGCCTGTCAAAAATAGTATTTTCGACAGGCTTTAAGTTATAAAAATTATTTAATCTTAGATAGTCTTATTTCTTTTACGATCATTCTCTGTAAGATAGATCTTTCTAAGGCGCAGGTGCTTTGGTGTTACTTCCACATATTCATCTTTTTGAATATATTCTAAAGCCTCTTCTAAAGAGAATTTTATTGCAGGAACAATCTTCGCTTTATCATCGGCTCCCGATGAACGTACGTTAGAAAGTTTTTTGGTTTTGGTGATGTTCACAACCATATCATCCTGGCGTGAGTTCTCTCCAATTACCTGCCCTTCGTAAATATCCTCTCCCGGATCAACGAAGAATTTTCCACGATCCTGAAGTTTATCAATAGAGTAAGGAATTGCTTTTCCTTTTTCCATAGAAACTAAAGAACCATTTTGGCGCTCAGGAATTCCACCTTTAAGCGGCTGATATTCCTTGTAGCGGTGGGCCATAATAGCTTCTCCGGCAGTTGCAGTCAATAGCTGATTTCTAAGACCAATGATTCCTCGGGATGGAATCTGGAACTGGATAGTCATCCTGTCTCCTTTTCCTTCCATACTCAACATTTCCCCTTTTCTCATGGTTACCATCTCTACTGCTTTTCCTGAAACATCTTCAGGAAGATCTATAGTCAACTCTTCAATTGGCTCACACTTCACACCATCAATTTCTTTAATGATCACCTGTGGCTGACCAATTTGAAGTTCATAACCTTCACGACGCATGGTTTCGATAAGAACAGATAAGTGAAGAACACCACGTCCAAAAACCATGAATTTATCGGCACTGTCAGTCTCCTGTACCCTAAGAGCAAGATTCTTTTCAAGCTCCTTCATCAGGCGCTCTTTAATGTGTCTTGAGGTAACGAATTTCCCATCTTTTCCGAAGAAAGGAGAATCGTTGATAGTGAAGAGCATGCTCATTGTTGGCTCATCAATAGCGATAGTTTTAAGCCCTTCAGGATTTTCAAAATCGGCAACAGTATCTCCAATTTCAAATCCTTCAAGCCCCACAATAGCACAAATATCTCCGGCCTGTACTTCTTCTATCTTTCTACGGCCAAGACCTTCAAAAGTGTGTAATTCTTTAATTCTTGTCTTTTTGATAGTGCCGTCTCTTTTCACAAGAGCAACAGGCATACCTTCTTTTAAAATTCCACGTTGAAGACGACCAATAGCAATTCTTCCGGTAAAGGAAGAGAAGTCAAGAGAAGTGATCAACATTTGTGGAGAACCTTCTTCAACTTTAGGAGAAGGAATATGTTCGATCACCATGTCAAGAAGCGGTTCAATATTTTCGGTTTGGTTTCTCCAGTCGTCACTCATCCAGTTATTCTTGGCTGAACCATATACTGAAGGGAAATCAAGCTGCCATTCTTCGGCCCCAAGTTCAAACATAAGGTCAAAAACCTTTTCATGCACTTCCTCGGGCGTACAGTTTTCTTTATCAACTTTATTAATCACCACACATGGCTTTAATCCAAGGTCAATAGCTTTTTGAAGTACGAAACGGGTTTGTGGCATAGGCCCTTCAAAAGCATCTACTAAAAGCAGCACGCCATCGGCCATGTTCAACACCCTTTCTACCTCTCCTCCAAAGTCGGCGTGACCCGGAGTATCAATAATGTTGATCTTGGTATCCTTGTAAACTACAGATACGTTTTTGGAAGTGATTGTAATGCCCCGCTCCCTTTCAAGGTCATTGTTGTCCAGGATAAGATCTCCGGTATTTTCGTTTTCCCTGAAAAGCCTGCAGTGGTACATTATTTTGTCCACCAGGGTGGTTTTTCCGTGGTCAACGTGTGCGATGATCGCGATATTCTTGATAGCTGTCATATAAACGCCTGATTTTTAAAGGCTGCAAAGGTACGTTTATTTTTTCCATTTAAAACAGCTGGGCTTTGAATTAAATTTTTATTTATGAAAACCCTAAACAATTGTTTACTAAAAAGTTATGAGGCTTATTGTAGATTTTATACATCTAAACCGTATAGAAGAGCTTGAGCATTTGCACCAAACATGCCTTAAAACTGAGCTTTCTCATATTTTAAGAATATGAAATTCCTTTTGAGCGCATAATTCATTAAATTTAAGTGGTTAGTTTTCAGCACATTAATTAAAAAAGCATAACATAAAACAAAAGCTATGACTACGAATGGAAGAATGAAGATGAGAATACTGCTGTTATGCCTAAGTCTACTTTTAGGAGTGGCCAATGTGCAGCCTGCTATGGCGCAGGTAGTTGGCCAACCAAGTATTGACTTTCCCATGCAGGACCAATTGGCAAAAACAGCGAAAGAAATTTTGAAAGCCTATGAAACCGGAGACTGGGAAACCCTTAGGCAAGAAGCTACTGAAAATGCCATTTTTCACAACCTTGGCAGTTATGACAGCTTAACGATTGACCAGACCATAAAGTACTGGAAAAAAGGGAGAGAATCTGCCACTCCTATATTATCTGAAGATGGTGTGTGGCTGGGAGTGTCTATAGCCGAAGGTGCCAGGAAGGGAAATTGGGTACTACATTGGGGCACCAACTCCCTTAGTTACCCAAATGGCGAAATTATAAGCTATCCTTACCATGTAGCTCTCAAATTTGAGGGAAATAAGGTGAGTGCAGCACTTTTTTATTATGACAATAATAAAATTATAAGAGCTTTGGGTTATGAAATTCAGCCTCCGTTCGAGGAAGAAGAGAACGAAGATCCTTCCGCAGAAATAGACGGAAATAAAAAAGGGTCTTAAAAAAGGCATTTCTACATAACGTTCTAAAAAAGGTATCTTTGCAGTAAATTTCTTTCTATGCAACTTGATAAGATACCTCAGATAAAACATGCCGACTCCGAAAATTTTTTCCTGCTTGCCGGCCCTTGTGCCATTGAAGGTGAGGATATGGCTTTGCGCATAGCCGAAACCATTATGGGTATTACCGATAAACTCCAAATCCCTTTTGTTTTTAAAGGTTCCTTCAAAAAGGCAAACCGCAGCCGCATTGACAGCTTTACAGGAATTGGGGATGAAAAAGCCCTGAAAATTCTTCGGAAAGTTTCTGAAACCTTTGGTGTTCCAACGGTTACAGATATACATGAACGCGAAGATGCTACTTTAGCTGCAGAATATGTGGATGTACTGCAGATTCCTGCATTTTTGGTCCGTCAAACCGACCTGCTGATTGCAGCCGCTGAAACCGGCAAGGTAGTTAACCTGAAGAAAGGCCAGTTTATGAGTCCGGAGAGTATGAAACATGCAGTTACCAAAATCCAGGACTGCAATAATGAACAGGTGATGGTAACCGACAGAGGGACCATGTTTGGCTATCAGGACATGATAGTGGACTTCCGGGGAATCCCTACCATGCGTCAATTCGCACCTACAGTTCTCGATGTTACACATTCTTTACAACAGCCCAACCAGAGTAGTGGCGTCACCGGCGGAAGACCCGATATGATCGAAACCATTGCCCGAGCAGGTATTGCCACCGGTGCCGACGGAATTTTTATCGAAACCCATTTTGATCCTGCCAATGCAAAGAGTGACGGGGCCAATATGCTGGACATTCAGTATTTAGAGAGATTGTTAAGCAACCTGACAGCGATTAGAAAGACCATAAATTCTTTTTAAGATTAATCTCGTCGCGGATTACACATCGGCACGGATTGCAAATCCGCGCCATCTCATATTAATTCTAGACCTCACAGGTTTTAAAAACCTGTGAGGTCTTTTTTTTCCACGCAGAATGCTAATCCGTGCTGTTGCGGTTTTTAATACCTTAATATATCGTCTAAGGTTGTTTTAATAAAATCTACCTGTTCAGAACTTATCTCTCCAATTCTTTTATCCAGCCGGTTTTTGGAAACCGATCTTACATGAAATGTCATGACTTCTGATACTTTTTCTAAACCATTCTCTAAATCTGGTGTAATTATTAAGTTCCCTTTGTAATTTTTAATTTTTGAAGTCAAAGGACATACAATTACCACCTGAAGATATTGGTTAAGAAGATTTCCACTTATTATCACGCAAGGCCTTCTTCCACCTTGTTCGCTTCCAGTTACCGGATCAAGATATAGCTCCCAAATTTCCCCCTGTCTCATTCTGTTAAATGATCTTCAAGGTCCTTAAGATAAGTCACCATCCCTTCCTCAGCAATAGCCATTATTTCTTCGTCCTTGCCTGCTTTAGAATAAGAACGTGCATACTCCGCCCGGTTCAATTGGTCCAAATATATTCGCAATGCCTTTTCAATGAGGCTATTTTTTGCCACTCCACGTTTTTTCGCTTCGGAATTTAGTCTATCCAGAAGGTCCTGAGGCAGCGAGGAGGTGAAAGTTCCCATGTCAAAAAAATTTACAGTAAATATATTCTATAAGTATGAATTATACGTAAAAGTTAATATTTTTTTATCAAGGTAGGGAGATCTAAGGATGTAAAGGGAATTAATATAACCCTTACTAAGGTTCAGAACCTGAAAGGGTTGACCGGGGTTAAAAACAAAAAACCCCGCTCCTTTTCAGAAGCGGGGTTTCCTATTTACCGGGGGACAAAAATTAAATTATTACCCGCATTTGGAGTAGCCACAGCTCTTGCAAACCAGGCAACCTTCAGAAAAAATTATTCCGTCGGGATCTCCACATTCTCCACATTCTTTATCGGCGGCAGGTGTACCATCGGGGACGAACTGTTTAAGGGCACGCACAACTCCTGCTTTCCAGGTGTTAATGCTTTCGTCAAGCAGGTTAAGGTTGTTAATAAGATCAACCACGTATGGGATTGGCATTCCGTGACGAAGCACTCCGGAAATCAATTTGGCATAGTTCCAGTACTCTTCATTAAAAGATCTTGACAAACCTTCAATAGTCACTTTATACCCATGCTTATCACAGAACTGAAAATCATACCTTGAGTTTCCGTCTTCATCCCTGTTTTTGATCACGAATCCTTGCTCCACCCAGCTTGGGAGATTGAATACATCTTCCATTTTCCCGGTGAAGATCTCGTAAGGACGATCGTTCAAAATACCTACAACAGCAAGCCACTTCTCCTGTTCGTTGTTAAAACGAATGATCTTGGATTCAAGTTTTTTCGGGCGTTTTGGCGCATAGGTTTCAGCAAATACATTTTGAACTGCATCGGCTTTTTTATCCTTTTTATCATCTGAAGATACAAGGATACCGCTTCGGGACCCGTCACGATAAACTGTGATCCCTTTTAATCCCTGCTTCCATGACTCAATATATATATCACTCACCTTCTCTGTAGTCACATCACTGGCAAGGTTAATTGTAGAGCTTATAGAATGCGTGGTATATTTTTGAACCAAAGCCTGCATTTCTACACGTTTTTGCCAGTTAATTTCTGAAGCGGTAGCACCTGCATAAGGGCTTTCTTCAATAGCTTCTTTGCCTGAAGCATCCATCCAGGTCTTCACTTTTGGGTGATATACGGTAAATTCTTCAAAAGCATCTCCGGTATCATCAACAAAGGCCACTTTTGCATTCTTTTCTGAAGCATTAACTTTTCTTCTCCTCTTATAAGACAACATGAAAACAGGCTCAATTCCTGAAGAAGTTTGAGCAAGCATACTAAGACTTCCTGTTGGAGCTACGGTACTAATCGAAATGTTTCTTCTTCCGTGCTGCATCATGCGGTTATATTGCCCCGGAAATTCTCTCCTCATCATCTGTACGAAGTCTGACTTCTCTTCGATAGCAGGATCAAAAACCTTGAATGGTTCTCTTGTGATCGCCATATCGATACTACTGTCAAATTCTCCTTTCAGTTTTGTCTGCATAATCTTGTCAACTACTTCAAGAGCTTCATTGGTATCGAACTTCACCCCAAGGGCAGCAACTGCATCGGCAAGGGCAGTAAACCCTAATCCGGTACGTCTTCCATTTTTACCATTTTCAGCAAGTAACTTCCAGGTATCAATTTCGTTTTTCTTAATAAAATCTGGCTCTTCGTCCTGATCAATTTTAGCAAGAATCTTTTCTACCGCTTCTAATTCAAGATCTACAAGATCATCCATTAAACGCTGAGTTTCATAGATCACTTTATAGAACTTCTCATGGTTAAAAGAAGCATTTTCAGTAAAAGGATTATCTACAAAATTGTAGAGGTTAACGGCAATTAATCTACAGGAATCTCCTCCCTGCATGGCAATCTCTGAGCATGGATTTGTAGAGCTGTTCTTAAACCCAGGATAGAAGGAAGAAGTTGAGTAAGTGTGCTGCTTATCCCAAAAAATCAATCCTGGTTCGGCAGTATTGTGCGCACATTTTATAATGGTATCCCAAAGCTCTTTAGCTCTAACTTTTTTAGTGTATTTAGGGTTCGGGCTGTCAATTGGCCAGCGCAGTGTAAAGTCGGCATCATCGGTTACCGCCTGCATAAATTCATCTGAAAGCCTTAGAGAAATATTGGCTCCGGTTACTTTTTTAAGATCCTGCTTTATGGTGATAAAGTCTTCTACATCTGGGTGCGCTACATCAATTGTTAGCATTAAAGCTCCGCGTCTGCCATTTTGCGCTACTTCCCTGGTGGTGTTAGAGAACCGCTCCATAAAAGAAACTGCACCGGTAGTAGTTCCGGCTGAATTTGAGACTTGTGCATTCTTTGGACGCAGGCCAGAAAGATCAACACCAACCCCACAACGTCTCTTAAACAATTGTACCAATTGCTGATCGGTATGTAAGATTCCGCCGTAAGAATCGTAAACAGGTGGTACTACCACACAATTAGACAACGAAGCTATCATTTGGTCATTCCCAAGGGCCGCCATGACACTACCCTGCGGAATGCTGTATTTAAAATCTTTAAAAAGTTGAAAAATACGTTCTTCACTTAAGAATTCCCTTGTCCTTCCATACTCAGAAAGGGTTTCTTTTCCCGCTGCACGATCGGCGTATTTTGCCTCCATTCGGGCAAATTCCCTCGCCATACGTCTATGCATATCATCGGGAGTCAACTCTAAAAATTTTCCTTTTTTGTCTTTTACTGCATACTTATTTATCCAGGTAGTGGCTGCAAGCTCATCATTTTTAAAATATTTTAAACATGCTTGCAGTACCTCATCATAGGTATAAGTCTGGGTACTAAATAATTCTTCAACCATGGCGTTTGTTTTTGTTTTAACTTGAAAGAGGAGTAAAGTTATTTTAATTAAGCAGTTTTGAAAGAGTGCCTGCAGCTTTCTTATTAACTAAAGACTGTTGAAAAATAATTTGAGATTTTTTCTGAAATCTGGCATTTCCTTTCAGCCCTTACCACTCCTAATTTCGTCTCTTCTATCTCTTCAGGTTTTAGGTAAAAAAATATTAACAACAACCGTAAATTTTTTTTTAAACTCTTGTTAAGTAACTGTGGCATAAGCTCTTTTTAATCTACCTTCAAATACTAACTTTCTTAAAAAAATAATAAATTATGGACACACAATTAGAAAACATAGGAGACCGTATTGCCTATTTCCTGCCCAACCTCCTGGGGGCACTGCTGGTACTTCTCATTGGCTGGCTTATTGCTAAAGGCATTAAGGTTATGGTGGTAAAATTACTTCGCAAAACCTCCTGGGATGAAAAAATTTTTGGTGGGGATAAAATAGATGACACCAATGTATTTGTTGGCAATATCTTTTATTATTTAATTATGATCATCGTCCTCCTAATCGCTTTAGAGGTTTTAGGAATAAGTGAGGTGCTGGCACCACTTGAAAATATGCTCAACGAGTTCCTGCTCTTTATTCCCAATTTAATTGGAGCCCTTTTAATTGGATTTATTGGTTATGTGCTAGCAAAATTTGTTTCCAATCTTGTTCACATTGGCGGCGGATTGTTAGACAGGATGATAGATAAAACCGGGTTTAAAGACACAGACCAACTTGTGAACATACTTCGGAAACTTGTTTTTATAATCATCTTTATTCCATTTCTCATTCAGGCTTTCAACACACTGCGCCTGGATGCCATTTCTGAACCCGCCAATGACATCCTCTATGGCTTCACCGAACTTATAGGAGAAATAGTGATCGCTGCCCTCATTCTACTGGTATTTGTTTGGGGCGGTAGATATCTCGCCAATTTTCTGGAAGACCTTTTCAGAAGCATGGGGCTAGACCGCACGGCTGAAAAAATACAGATCCACAATATGATAGGTACCGGGCAATCACTGTCAAAACTCGTGGCAAATCTTATTTATTTCTTCCTGGTTTTCTTCGGAATTATTACAGCTGTAGAGATTTTAGGACTTTCAAGACTTACCGAAATACTTCATCAAATCCTTGAAGTTACCGGCCAAATTTTATTCGGGCTCGTAATTCTTGCCATAGGTAATTATATCTCGCTGCTCATTTACAACACCATGACCCGCTCGAGCAAGAATCACTTTATTGCAGGCGTTATTCGCTGGTCATCACTTGCCCTTTTCATTGCCATCGCCTTGCGGACCATGGGGATTGCCAATGAAATTGTAGAACTCGCCTTCGGATTGATTCTGGGTGCCATAGCCGTTGCAGTAGCTCTAAGTTATGGACTTGGAGGCCGGGAAGCAGCCGGGGAGCATTTTAGAGATATAATTCAGAAGTTTAGAAGCGAAGCAGCCGATGCCAGCGACCCTAACCGGGACAACCCTGATGTGCCAAACACAGAAAGGAAGTTTCCTCCAGAAGGCACCGGTGCCGGAAATGCCAGTACGCCAAAAACTTCCAGGGATACTTCAGGTGACAATCCAGATGACAATTCGGGGTCTAATTCTTCAAAACCCAATCCTCCCCGAAATCCTGATAAAAACGGGCCGGCAGGTGCAGGTCCAAACGATCCTATTAATCCCACTTAATAGGAAAACAGTTGTCAAAAATGCCATTTTTGAAGCTTCTTCTAAAGCTATTTCAGAAATGAAAATCAGGCAAACAAAAAGAGGGCCCTCAAAGGCCCTCTTTATTATTTACACCGAATATTTTATTTTAATTTCAATGCTACCATTACCGGAAGGTGATCTGAAAAGTAACGCAGATCCCGGGAATCACTCAGTACCGCATATTTCTTCACCTGCACTTCGCCATCGGTGAAAATATAATCTATTCGCGTGGTGACGGGTTGATGGAATTCATACGCATTAAAAGTGCCTTCGGGTCCAAAAGTGTGATCAGCGACTTTTTTAGAATCTTTGTAATGAGAAGCCAGGTAATTTACTTCTTCGGTGTCAGGTTCCAAATTGAGGTCTCCCATTAGAACCACCGGAAGTTCTTTTTTATTTACTTCTGAAATTTTATTGTGGATCAACCGAACGCTCTGCCGTCTTGCCTCTTTCCCTACGTGATCAAAATGTGTATTAAAAACCCAGAATTCTTTTCCTGAATCCTTCACTCTGAACTTCCCATAGGTACACACCCTTGGATATGCGGCATCCCAACCTTTTCCGGGAGTTTCGGGCGTTGAAGAAAGCCAGAAAGTGCCCTCTTTCAGAAGTTCAAGATCATCAGTTTTAAAGAATATAGCACTAAATTCCCCTTTTTGAGCCCCGTCGTCACGTCCCTTTCCGAAGAATTGGTATTGGTTATCGAGCTCCTCTTCTAAAAATTCCAACTGACCCTGCAACGCCTCCTGAACTCCGAAGATATGCGGCTCATAAAACCTGAGCTGGGCCACCAGATCATCTTTTCTGTTTGACCAGCTGTTCGCCCCATCATTCTCGTTGGCGTATTTAATGTTATAACTCATCACCTGTAGCTGTGCTTTTACTGGAATTGCCGAAAACAGCAGGATCATTAGACTCATAGTGTGTTTTTTCATATTTCTGTTTCTGCCTTTTTAACGTAATCCTTTAGATATTGAAAGCGCGGTGTCAAAGCTCCATTTTTGGTCATTTGTGCCCGTTGTAAAACCCCGTCTTTGTCATCATTGAAAAAAGCCGGCAGTACATTATCTAGAAACATTTGCCCAAAACCTTCACTGGCGTCCCGGGGCAATTCACACGGCAAATTATCTACAGCCATCACCAGGATCGCATTCTCATCCTTAAAATCAACTTCTCTTTCTTCCTGTTTATTATAACCGTAAAAAGGTTCGACGATAGTAGAAGGGCGAATGGTGCTGGGAATGGGGCCGTTAATATCGCAGGAGATGTCAGCAATATATTGGATTCTGAAATCTGGGGATTTTGCATCTTCAGCAGTAAAAAAGACCGGAGCTCCTTCCCCATAGAAATGCCCGGCTATTAGAAAATCTGCCGCATTAGTAAACTTTTTGAAATCGCTTTCATAAAGTTCGGGGTGGTTGTAAAATTCCCTGTTACTGCCCTGCGCTCCATCTTTGCGCCTGTTATAGTCCAGCACGTCAACCTGGCAGTAAACGGGATGGGTATATTGGGAATTGAGGAATTCCTCTACCCCCACCTTTGGTATTTTTAAATGTTCGAGGATCTCCTTAGCTCCCTCACCCACCTTCCCACTGCCTGTAAGAACTATTTTAAGGGGCGGGATAGAAATTTTGTCAAGTTGATCCTGAAGAGTTTTGAGGTTGGGCAGACTTTCAGCTTTAGGGAGTTCAAAAATGCCATTTTTGAGACCTATTCCTCTAAATCCATTGTAAGCTCCTACAATCCCTGCATATCTTCCGAAGCCAATGAGCCGGCCGCCAGTCTCATTAATAATAACTTCATGGTCATAAAGTTCTATATTCTTTTTAAGAATTTCTCGCAGCAGATCCCGGTTATAGGGCTGCTTTTTAATGGTGTGAGAGAAGAAAAAATATTTTTTATTGGGGATTAAATAAGGTAGAGGCACCTCTTTAACCCCCAGCATAATATCACAGTCCGAAATGTCTTCAGTTACTTCAAAACCAGCCTGCCTATACTCCTCATCTGTAAAGATCCTGATATCTGAACTTTCTATCTTGAACTGGATTTCAGGAAATTGCTTCACAGCTTTCCTGAGTTCTTCAGGAGAAAATACCACACGACGATCTGGGGGAGTTTTTCGCTCTTTTATAAGGGCAAATTTTACCATACTGAAATAGCTTTTTAAAATGATTGGATTTTCTCAAAGATAGGAATTATTAAGAGCGGGAAAAAGATAATAGAAAGTTGCACTGCAAAAGGTAGTAAGAATCATTTATTAACAATAAACGTACATTATATTAATAATGACTTTTGGTATATCTAATTGACGGAAGACAACAAATACTCTTCTGTCTCCACTCCCCTCTTTCCACTTTTTTGAAAGTGCACACAGGAAAGATTTGAAAGGAACCAGAAACAAGAGAGAATCCTGTTATTTGTAAACCAAAATGCCTATTTTTGCTACTCTTATGGCTCAACCAACAACTAATTAGGTTTGGCATAAAAAATGCAATACTATTGCAAAAGTTCCTTTACATAATGGGGTCGACTTGGTTTTGACAGCGAGTCTAATTGAGTTGTAAGCACGTCGAGCGCTGGGAAATAGCTCGTAAATCTCATTTTTCACACTTTTTAAACGGCGAGAATAACTACGCCTTGGCAGCATAATCTGAATCATAGTAGGATTGCTCTAGTCCCTACAAGGTAGGGAGCCAAGATGTCTCGTGAAGGCCTTGATTTACGGCATTCACATATGAGGCACCGATAAAGTAAATATAGAGACTGCAGGACCTTGATGCAGTTTTGAAATTTAATTGAGGATAAGTGTGCAGTTGGTGGTTTTCGGCCGGCTGTGCATCGAAAAATAAGCGAAAACTAAACGTGTAGAAAGCTTCTGAATTGCTTGTTTGGACGAGGGTTCGAACCCCTCCGACTCCACTTATTGGACGAGTTCCAAACACAAAAACCCCGTAAACCCAGTGTTTACGGGGTTTTTCATTTTTAAGCACATCGTTTAATAGCATATAATATCAATTAAATCGAGACCAATCCGGTGACCAATTTTTTCTTCAAAAATTGCACACTGGAAAGAGCTAAATTAACTGTATACCAATTCTTTACGAAATATTAAAGTTTAATATCAAGTGTGGATTTTTAGTACTTTAAATCCGAATTTAAAGACCAAAAAAAATGCACACTCAGTATCAGCTCACATTCATCATTAGAAAGAGCAGAAGTAAAAAGACTTCTGATAGCGATGTTTATATGCGAATTACCGTTAATCGACACTCCTGCTCTTAAAGAACATATTGACCGGTTGGAGTAAGTTCGTTATTAGGCTCTATATATCCCTTGTCTTCTCCCTGGTTTCAAATTCTTGAATTGGTTTAACTTTTCCGCAATTCCACACATTAATTCTTTCCGGTTAGACGACATAACACAGAAAAGACGGAGTAGTTGTGGGAAAATCTTTTTTCTTTTTTGATTTTTTTTCATAATCGTCATCTAATATCTTCCAAAAATGTCATTTTTTACTTCTTTTCTCTACGTTGATATTTAATAATCATCTACACATTTTTGATATTATGCTATTATTCAATTTTTCCTTTGTTCAAATAGTTAAGGAGGGAATTTTAACGACAACAATTTTGAATGTAGATACTTAAATGAAATAATTAAATTTACAGCCCAAAGAATCTTAAATGGACCACAAGCTTCTCAAAAAATATAAGAACCAGTACGCCAACCCCACCATTCAGCGGCGCGCAGGACAAATTATATTTGACGATATAGATAAAAGATCAGATTACCAGTACCGGTTTTCCTATCAGGGTTCGCAACCCGATCCTTATCAAATTGAGGTGATCCAAAATAATAAAACATTACTCTCTTCGTGTTCCTGCCCTTATAATCTACGGGGACTCTGCAAGCATGAAGTGGCTGCCATCGATTACATTTTAGGAAGTTCAGAAATCGCACCACAAAATACCCAAAAAACCAAAGTACACCGAGAATTTTTATTAGGAAAAGACCATAAGATTAGCTCTGATATTTTACAGGCTTTCAAAAAAGAAGATTTACAGCACGACGGGTTTTCAAAAAACCTGAAAAAAGAATTTATAGAAATTGAAAAATATACCCCAACAAAAATAGAGACCCGCTTTATATTTTGGCCACAAGCCAGACAGCAAATTTCTTATGATGCCAAAGAAAATATGCTGACAATGAAATGTTCCTGTAAAACAAGCGGGGATAAAATCTGCACCCACATTCCTGCGGCTTTAGAACAAATTGTCTCTAAATATGGACCTATGGTTTTTGATCCAGATTATTTCAAAGAGGCTGTGAAAGGATTTCTACAAGAGTATGATCTTTCTGAAGAAGATGACTATCAGGAATTCTTTGAATTTACAATCGATGAACGAGGCTTTAAAGCAATGGAAAAAGTTAAAAATATCGTTCCTTCTTTGGAAGAAGCCAGGAATAACTTTTTACCTCAATTTAACCAGGAATCAAAAGATGCCTTTTTGGTTAATAGGCCGAAAGAAAAAATTACCGAGACACATGGAATAGGTTTTTGCATTGAATTTTATGACGAAGAGCAATTCATTTCTCCACATTTCTTTCCCTTTGTGGCCAAATACAAAAAACACAGCCGCGATTTCATTTCTTCCTTCCGCCGCATAGACAATGAGAATTTATTTGAAAAACTAAAAGGTTTTTCCAAAAAAGATCGCGATCAAGTGTTGAGCCTTTTGGAATTTGAGCAAGCGAACCAGGAATTTTACCGCCTTTTCGATCTCGAAAGTTTAAAAGAATGCAGTTTAGGCTTTGAGCATTTTAAAAATGCATGCAAAAAATACCAGGTTTTTACCGCCGATCCGTTTCAAAAATTAACCCGAAAAAATTTAATTCCGCTTGACATAAAAACTTCCGAAGCCGAACTGATTTTTCAACTCACCGAACAAAAACATTTTTTCACCCTAAAGCCCCTGCTTAAAATAGAAGAAACCCATTATTTGCTTCATTCAAAAAAAATTCATGTTGCTCCATATTTCTGTAAACAGGGAAAAAACCTCTACCCTTTCAAAAGCCGGGATACCTTTGTTTACGTGCATAAATTCCTGAAACAGGGCGAGCTTAACTTTCAGAAAAAACACAAGGAAAAACTTTATGAAGAAATTTTGGCACCACTGGCCGAAAATTTTGAGATCCAAACCACAATTTTTGAGGAAGCCGAAGAAAAAACGGAAGATATAGGATTGAAAAAACAACTTTTCCTTTCAGATTTTGAAGGGGAATTTGTGCTGCTCAAACCCGGCCTTGAATACCCGGAAAAACTCATTTTATTACATTCAAAGGAACGACGATTTGACAATGAAAATCAGCAGTTCCTAAACCGGAACGAGGCCCTGGAAAATACATTTTTGGAAGAGCTGAAAGAACTCCATCCCGCTTTTGAAAATCAAAATCCTCCTTTTTTGCTTTCCCCCGAACAACTCATTCAGGATGAATGGCTACTAAAAGCTTCAGAAAAAATGAAGCATCAGGGCATTGAGATCTTTGGGGCCAATGACCTTAAATCCTTCAAGTACAGCTTGCACAAAGCTACGGTTTCTATGAGCATAAAATCTGATATTGACTGGTTTGATCTGGCTATTGAAGTGAAATTTGGCAACGAGAAAGTTTCGTTGAAAGAAATACGTAAAGCTTTGCTTAAAAAAAGCCATTATGTACAATTGAACAACGGGAATTTTGGGTTGCTCCCCGAAAAATGGCTGCGCAAATTTGGCCATTATTTTAAGGCTGGAGAAGTGAAAAAGGACAGCATTCAGCTTTCCCCGTATCAATTTAACATTATTGATGAACTGCATGAAGATTTAGAACAAACACCTCAATTTTTACTAGATCTTCAGGAAAAGAAAAAGCAGCTTCAGGATTTACAGACCGGCATTTCTGTAAAACCACCCAAAAAGGTAAAAGCCAGCCTGCGGCCTTACCAGCTGGAGGGGCTCAACTGGCTCGCATTTCTGCACGAAAACAAACTGGGTGGTTGTCTTGCAGACGATATGGGCCTGGGGAAAACCTTACAAACCATCGCTTTTTTAAGCCATTTAAAAGAAATTCAGAAAAAGTCATCCACACATCTGGTTATTGCACCCACCAGCCTGGTCTTCAACTGGGAGCAGGAAATTCATAAATTTTGCCCCAGCCTTAAAACCCTCATCTATACCGGGGTGAAACGCCATTCCTTTCTGAAAGAGTTTAACGATTATGATGTGGTGCTTTCCACCTATGGCTCTTTGCTGAATGACATTGAAAAATTAAAGGAATTCAGATTTGGTTATGTGATCTTAGATGAAAGCCAGGCTATCAAAAATCCCAACTCCAAACGCTATAAAGCTGCAAGATTGTTAAAAAGCGAAAATCGGCTGGCGCTTACCGGTACCCCCATTGAAAACAATACTTTTGATCTTTATGCGCAAATGAATTTTTTAAATCCGGGACTTTTAGGCAGCATGGGCCACTTTAGAAAAGAATTTTCTGAAGCGATCGATAAACAAAAAAACGAAGAGGCTTCCCAATTGCTGGGCAAAATCATTTATCCCTTTTTATTGCGCCGAACCAAAGAACAAGTGGCAAAAGAACTACCCGAAAAAACCGAAACCATTTTGTACTGCGATATGCAGGGCGAACAGCGCAAGATCTACGAATCTTTCAAAGAAAAATTCCGGGATTACCTGATGCAGAAGATCGACGAAAATGGCATAGCAAAATCCCAGTTTTATGTCCTGGAGGGTTTGACCAAACTGCGGCAAATTTGCAATTCTCCCGAATTGCTAAATGACGAGGAAGACTACGGTAAAGCTTCAGTAAAACTTGATGTGCTCTCAGAGCATATAAAAAATAAAACTGCCCGACACAAAATTGTGGTTTTTTCCCAATTTACGAGCATGTTGAGCCTGGTAAAAGATCGCTTGGAGGAGGAAGGAATTTTATATACCTATCTGGACGGAAAATCAAAAAATCGGGAGGAAATTGTCACCAATTTCCAGGAAAATGAAAACATCCGTGTTTTTCTGATTAGTTTAAAAGCGGGTGGCGTGGGTCTTAATCTTACCGCGGCAGATTATGTATTCCTTATTGACCCCTGGTGGAATCCCGCTGTAGAAAGTCAGGCCATAGATCGTTGCTACCGCATAGGACAGGAAAAACACGTAATGGCCTACCGAATGATTTGTAAAGACACCGTTGAGGAAAAAATTGTGAAAATGCAAACGGACAAGAAAAAGGTTTCCAGCAGTATCATACAAACCGACATGGCAAAAAAAGCCTTCAACAGCGGGCAAATCAAAGAATTGTTTAATTGAATCGTGGGTTTAATAATTCTCATATATGCTAAACCTTCTTCTTTCCTGCATAAGGTGTTATAAAATCTCCCTGTAATAATTGAGTATATGTTCCTCCCGTTCAAAACAGCACCTAAAATGCTTTCCCAATATATTTGCTCCGAACCTTTTTGGAAACTCCCTATGGAGCCTCTCCATGTCTCGATCGTAAAAAAATTATAGTAACTGGGGACTTTTCCAGAAAAACCTGCCAGGCATTTTGCTTAAGCAGGTTTTTTTTAAAGACGCCTGTCCCGTAGGGACAGTATTGTTAGCTGCATTTGCAGGACTGGATTCATTAGGGGAAGGCGCTGGCCTTTTGAAACTTCCAATTACTCCTTCATCCTTGCAGCGAAACCTCAGAAACCAATTCTCCATATGCTTCAGCAAGTAATCTTACAGCTTCTCCCATTTCCTTTTTGCTGAGATGGCCAAATCCCAATCTTAAAGCAATAAGATTTTGATTTTGATAAAGACATATATCCGGAATCAAGAGTCCCTTTTTTCTTGCTCTTTTTTGAAAGTGACTTAATGAAAATGATCGATTAAACTGAACCCAGAAAGCCAGGCCTGATAAAGGTACACTAAATGTTATTTCGCTTTTAAAGTGGGTATGGAGTAATTGGTCAAAGATTCTTTTTCTTTCACTAATTACGCTGTAAAATTTCCTTTGATACCGGTGTACGTCCCCTTGATGAATAATATCTCCCAGCGTCTTTTCCATTAAGAAATTGGGCCTGCCAAAAATATTAAGATACTTTTTTCCTTCTTCCAAAAAGTCTTCTGGGGCGATTAAAAAGTGCATTTGAAATCCGGGGGTGAGGAACCTTCCAAATGCTCCAATATAGATAACCCGGTTTCCGCCGTCCTTTCTATAAAGTGATGCCGACCTGTCTTTTGGGAGGGAAAATTCAAAATCGTCATCATCTTCAATCACAATAAAGTTGTATTGTTCCGCTAATTGGAGCAAAGCTGTCTTTCGCTCTTCAGAAAGAGGAACTGTAGTGGGGTATTGGCAACGAGGGTTGAGGTAAACGAACCTAATCTCACCGGCCTTAAAGTGCTCCCTGATAAAATCAACCCTCATCCCGTCCTCATCCACAGGAATCGTCCTTAGCTGTGCACCTGCCTGACCAAAAATCATATTGGGAAGAAAATAACTCAGGTTCTCCACCAAAATAATATCCCCGGTTTTTATAAGTAACTGCGATAAGATGGAAAAAACCTGCTCCCTTCCCGAAATGGGCAACAAAAATTTTCTGGAAAGATGAAATCCCCTGGTGATATTCAGGTAATAACTGAGCTGGTCTCTAAAAAACAGATTTCCTCCGGTTGCCTGCTGCAATTCATTGAACCAATTGGCCTTTCTAAGTACCGAGGCGAAAAAACGAGCTAATTCTTCCCCTTTGATGATCCCATAATCGGGTGTTCCATCTGTGAAATAAAGATCTTCACGATGCTCCAATAAGGGAGTATCCAGAATAAAATCTTTTCTGAAAGTAAAGCCAGCCTTTTCCGGGGGTGACTTAAAAGCTCCGGAACCTATGGCCGCCACCGAAGATAGCTCAGCATTTTTTACAAAAGTACCTATATTGGGAATGCTATTTATCCATCCCTGCTCTTGCAGCTCCACCAGGGAGGCCATAATTGTTTTTCTGTGAACTTGCAGGTCTTCTGCGATTTTCCTGCTTCCGGGGAGTTGATCGCCATCTTCCAGAAGGTTTGTTTTAACCGCATTAATAAACTGATACACTATTTGCATATAGACCGGATCTTTTTTATTGCGATCTATTTTGACAAAGGAATGGAAAGCAATGTTAACCGGACTACTCACTATTTTTAAATCGGACTAGCAAAGTTACTCCTTAAACCTTAATCTTTGCACCCCAATTGAATATTATTATATGAAAAAAATAATTTTTGCAGTGGGTGTCTTATGCAGCCTCCCTGTATTTGCACAACAACAGGAGACATCTCCTGAACACGAGAATCAGGAAAATCAACAAAACGAATTACAGGAAGTTGTTATTGAAGGTAATAGAATCAGGATTCCTTTTAGTGAGGCAGCCCGCGATATTCAGGTTATAACCCGGGAACAAATTGAAATGCTCCCGGCAAGATCGGTCAATGAAGTTTTGTCCTACATCAGCGGAGTTGATGTTCGCCAGCGCGGACCTTTTGGAACTCAGACCGACATTTCCATTGACGGCGGAACCTCTGAACAAACCATAGTCTTAATTAATGGAGTGAAGATGATTGATTCACAGACTGCCCATAACATGATGAATATCCCGATCCCATTGGGTGCCATAGACCATATTGAAGTGCTTAGAGGTGCCGCAGCAAGGATCTTCGGAATTAACGCTCTAACGGGTGCTATAAATATTGTGACCAGGAAAGAAAGCCACTCCTCTATCACTTCAATTGTCCAGGCCGGGAGTTCGTTTGAGCAAAAAGAAGAGGGTGATGGCTCTGGAATATATGCAGGAGGCCGTGCAGAAGTCACAGGTAACTTTGGAAGCGAAAACCAAAATCATCTCTTATCATTAGCTCAAAGTAATTACAATGGGCAGCGCTATAATTCTGCCTCCAAAAACACCCGACTTTTTTATAATGGGGAATACAACTTCGATAGCAATAACCATCTGCAAGCCATGGCGGGATATGCCGGAAGTCGGTTTGGGGCCAATGGCTTTTACGCAGCCCCCGGCGACCGCAATTCTGAAGAACTCGTCCAATCATCTATATTCAGTCTTTCCTCAAAACACCAGTGGGGTGATCTCATGGTTTCTCCCAGGATCAGCAATCGCTATGGTGAAGATGACTACCGTTATTTTAAAGATGACTTGAGCAAAGGTCGCTCCATACATTACACCAACGCCCTAATGCTTGAACTTAACAGCAGTCTTGTAACCAACGTGGGCACCCTTGGTTTTGGTTGGGAATCCCGACTGGAAAAAATAAATAGTTCCAACATTGGGGAACACAAGCGTGATAATCATGGTGCTTATGCCGAAATAAGAAGCCGCCTGGGAGAGAAAATTAGAGGAACAGCGGGAGTTTACGCTAACTACAACACCGATTTTGGCTGGCAAATGTATCCCGGATTAGACCTGGCCTATCTCATCAATGATCACTGGAAACTTTCTACCAGCATAGGGTCTGGCCAAAGAATCCCTTCCTTTACCGATCTATACCTGGACCAGCGCCCGGGAAATATAGGAAATGCATCCCTGCAACCCGAAGATACCTGGAATTATGAAGGTAACATTCATTACCAGAAAGAGAATTTAAACCTGCAGGTGGGATACTTCTACCGGGAAATTAACGATTTCATAGACTGGGTGAGAGAAGATACCTCACAGCCCTATTCACCAGTGAACTTTGGTGAGAACAACACGCAGGGGGTTTATGCCAGGATACAACAAAATTTTTACCTGGAGGGCCAACAATCTTTTGGCTATAGATTCAGTTATAATTATTTAGATCCTAAGATCAGGAGTTCAACCGATGTTCAATCCAAATATGTACTGGAATCCCTGAGGCATCAGTTTATTGCAGGAGCACATTATCGAATCAATGAGCTTTCTCTCCAAATTGAGAATCGCTGGCTGCAACGCGAACTCTCCGATGCTTACAACGTTACAGATATTCGTGTGAATTATAACTGGCAAAAGCTTCTCTTGTTTACAGAGGTAACTAATCTTTTTGATGCTGAATATACAGAAGCAGGCGCTGTACCTATGCCTACGCGTTGGTTTAGCCTTGGTTTAAAATACGAATGGAAACAAATTTAATTGTGAGGGTTTTCTAGTTCACTAAAAATGCGGTTCTTGATTGAGACCCTACCTGTTGACTAGCAATGTTTTGGGATGTTTTTTTAAAGGCGCCGGTAATAATTAATTAGCATTAAATGCTTTCAGGTCTATAGCTTCAAACCAGTTGCTGCCATCAATGTTCAGTTCTACGGTATCTAAAAGATATTTCTGGGTTTGATGTGCATCTCTATAACCTGAAAGCATTTTCTCATTCACATCCATAATAAATCCGTGTTTCAAATTTTCATCAGCAAAGATCCTGTAGATCAGTTTTTGATCAATGTTAAAGGGCATCTTCCTTACAATTTCTGAAACGGCCTTATCCACATCTTGAAAGTAAGTTTTTTGCGTCTCCACATAAATAGTTTTATCTGCAGCTATAAAAATGTTGACATATAAGGGCTCTTTCTT
>Ga0208014_1000317_pt1 | contig 22365 bp, 20 predicted proteins | sample 25_taG_FD_184099 | JGI IMG/M metagenome (GOLD analysis project Ga0208014, IMG submission 184099) | Marine viral communities from Cariaco Basin, Caribbean Sea - 25_WHOI_OMZ (SPAdes) (version 2) | ecosystem: Environmental > Aquatic > Marine > Oceanic | place: Caribbean Sea: Cariaco Basin...
TTGGTAAAAGCGGGATTGAGCAAAAAGCAACAACAAGAACTTAAAGATTTAGATGAATAACCCATTAGAATTTTATTCAAAGCAAAAAGAAATACATCAGCAGGAATTAAGCAAGATCTCCAAAAAATTGCTGGTATCCAGTTTAATCAGGCTTTTCATTTTTCTAGTCATATGTTTTACGATCTATTATTTCTTCGGAAATATGAATGTGATCGTTCCGGTAATTATTGGCGGGATTGCGCTTTTCCTTTTTTTAGTTTCCAGGCACAGCAATCTTAAGAATAAAAGCGATAAGCAAAAGGAAATCATCAGGCTAAACGAACTGGAAATTGATATTTTAAAAACCCGCAATTTCCAGGAATTACCCGAAGGAAGCGAATTTGAAAATCCCACACATCCTTACAGTCAGGATATCGATTTATTCGGGCGGGGTTCGTTTTTTCAGTATTCCAACCGAACCGCGCTTTATGAGGGTACAAAAATACTTGCCGGTATTTTTACTGAAAATAGCATTGAAAATATTCCGCAGAAACAGGAAGCCGTTAAAGAACTGGCAACTAAAGCAGAATGGAGACAGGAGTTTACTGCCCTGGCGAAACTGGTAAAGACTGAAACGCCGTCAAAAACTGTAGTTAAATGGTTTAAGAATTATAAGAATTTTGTCCCAAATTATATGAAATGGTTGCCTGGTGTATTTTCAGCAATTTCAGTTCTGGTAATTGCGGGTTATTCTTTTGATTACTTAAAAGGAATTCACCTTTTTCTATGGTTTTTGGCCGGAATACTTTTTACCGGAATTTATCTTAAAAGAATCAACCTACTTTCAGGTAGCGTAAGTAAGATTCAAGATACTTTTCATCAATATCATTTTTTACTGGGACTCCTGGAGCAGGAAAATTTTTCTTCAGAAATATTAAAAAAGAACCAGGCATTAATTCATTCAGAAAAGAAAAAGGCATCAGCAATTTTTAAAGAATTTTCCAAGGCCATTGACGCTTTAGATCAGCGAAATAATATGCTTTTTGGCATTTTTGGGAATGGTTTTTTGCTTTGGGATCTTCGCCAAAGTTATAAATTAGAAAAATGGATTTCAGCTTACCGCCAGCACGTAAAGAACTGGTTTGAGGTCATTGAATTTACTGACGCCTATAATTCCCTGGGGAATTTTGTGTTTAACCATCCAGACTATGTTTTTCCTGAGATCATCAAGGAAAAAAGAGGGATTTCAGCTAACAAATTGGCACATCCGCTTTTAGATCCTAAAAAGAGGGTTGCTAACGATTTTGAGATTGGAGACGAAGAATTTTTTATTATTACCGGGGCAAACATGGCCGGGAAAAGTACTTTTTTAAGAACAGTTTCCCTTCAAATTTTAATGAGCAATATAGGGCTTCCGGTTTGTGCGGAAGCTTGCAAGTATTCGCCCATTAAACTTATTACCAGTATGCGCACCAGCGATTCGTTAAGTGACGACGAATCTTATTTCTTTTCAGAGTTAAAACGCTTAAAATTTATAGTAGACGAAATCAAGGCCGATAGGTATTTTATTATTCTTGATGAAATTTTAAAAGGAACCAATAGCAGCGATAAAGCTATAGGTTCTAAAAAGTTTATTAGGAAGTTGGTGAACTCTAATTCAACCGGAATCATCGCTACGCACGATTTGAGTTTATGCGAAATTACTTCAGAATTAAGTCAGGTGAAAAACCATTATTTTGATGCTGAAATTATCAACGATGAGCTGCATTTTGATTATAAATTCAAAGACGGAATTTGCCAGAATATGAATGCCTCATTCCTTCTAAGAAAAATGGAGATTGTTGATGATTAACAGAATCGTCAACCTGAATTTGTCACTTCGAGCGGAGTCGAGAAGTCAGGGTCTAATTTGTCAAAGAGAATGAAGCTAAAGGGAAAATATAAATGGATTCACTAACACAAATAATATTAGGCGCAGCGGTAGGCGAGGCGGTTCTCGGTAAAAAAGTGGGGAACAAGGCTATGCTTTATGGAGCCATTGCAGGCACAATACCCGACCTGGATACTTTTGCAAGCGCTTTTACAGATACTATTACTGCTATTGAAATACACCGTGGCTTTACACACTCCATCGTATTCTCCATACTTTTTGCACCCATTTTTGGCTGGCTAATTTCAAAGATTGAAAAAAAATCTATTGCCACCTGGCAAAATTGGTCCTGGTTGATGTTTTGGGGCTTTTTTACGCATCCACTTCTGGATTCTCATACAACCTGGGGCACACAGTTATTCTGGCCTTTAGAAGTCCGTTTGGCCTATAAGAACATTTTTGTAATAGATCCCTTATACACGCTGCCATTTTTGGTGTTCCTAATCCTGGCAATGCGACAGGAAAGAGGAACTAAAAAAAGGAGAAAATTAAATAACCTAGGGCTCCTAATAAGCAGCATTTATTTGCTGGTTATTACCCCTGCATTAAAACTTTACACGTTTAATAAGTTTACTGAAGCTTTAGAAGATCAAGATATTGCCTATTATAAAATTGAAACCAAACCGTCCCCGCTAAATGCTATTTTATGGTCGGCTAATGTGGAAGTTGATGATGCATATTTAATTGGGAACTATTCAATTGTTGATACACAACCGATAGAATTTGTAGAACATCCTAAAAACCATCAATTCCTTGGCGACTGGATCGAAAAACGAAATGTAAAACGGCTTATCGGTATTTCAGAAGGTTGGTATACCATTTCCAAAAGAGATGAAGACATTTATTTTAACGATCTTCGTTTTGGGACTTTAAGCCCAATTGCCAGAGCAGATGCCGACTTTGCTTTTAGCTATAAATTGGTTGAGGAAAATGGCGAAATTAAAGCCATAGAAACAGAAAAGACCAGAGGAGATGCAAAGGAATTATTGTCGCAGCTTGGAAATAGGATCTTAGGGAATTAGTGGATTGGGATCAAAAATGAATTTACAGGTTTTCTGCCTTTAAATTTCTGGCTGAGTGATGAACTGTAAGAATATCCACTCTTTGGTTATTCAAAATTTTATAGATAATTCGATAATTACCTTCAATTAATTCTCTAATATCTGGATGACTTATTTCGGGAACCGACTTACCTGAATAGATTTGAGTGTGAAGAATTTTTGTTCGATTCCTGAGTTTAATGATTTGTAATCTAGCATACTTTTTAGAATCTTTACCAATATATTCCCCAATACTTTTTAAGTCAGATTGCGCTTGAAAAGTCCAGTTTATTTGAACCATTTTTCAATTTCATTATCCAATTCGGCCTCAGAAATAACCTCTCCTTTCTTTGACTGACTTATACCATTTTCTACTTTTTCAATAAAGATCAAACGTTCTACCAACTCATCAATAGAAAATGTCTCCGGTAGTTTTTCAATTTCTTCCTTTAATTTACTTTTCGTAAGCATTTTTCACATCAATTTGAATCCAATAACAAGATACAATTTTAAACTGAGTTTAAATTTAAAGAGAGAATCTGTCGAATAAAAAATATTCGTGTATTAGTGGCTAGACAAAGATCTCAAACTCTTTTCTTCAGAAATCTTATCTTTATTGAAAATTCTACTTTTTTATGAAAAAACTTTTCAGCATTGCCCTCGCTTTTTATTGTGTTTCTTTTTTATCTGCCCAGGAAGCTTCAGAAAAATTAGACTCCATCATCAATAAAAGAGAAGATCATAAATCTTATGATCGCGAAGAATTTCCTTTGGGCTTATATACCGAGAAGTATTACAAAGAAGAATCAGAATTTGCCGAAAAACAGTTGGAGCAGCTCCAGGATATAAAGATCGATTCTTTAAATGAAACTGAACAGGTTTCACTGGAAATGCTAAAATTTAAACTCCAGGAAACCATAGATCGTTATAAATACGAAACTTATTTAAATCCGTTGCTTTCAGATTCAGGGTTTCATTTAAGCCTTGCTTACCAGGTTCGAGATTTAAATAATTATGAGCAGGTGAAAGCTTATTTGAATAAGTTGAATGCGATTCCCACTTATGTAGATCAGCACTTCGTGTTATTACGTGAAGGTTTAAAGAAAGGAAATACACAGCCGCGCGTGATTTTTGAAGGTTATGAATCTACTTATAATGATCAGATTTTAGAAGATCCAAAAGAAAGCTATTTCTATCAACCTTTTGAAAATCTTCCAAAAATGCTTTCTGAAGTGCAAAAAGATTCTGTTTTAAAAGCCGCGGAAGAGGCAATTGGGAATAATGTGATTCCCCAGTTTAAAAGAGTTAAAACATTTTTTGAAACTGAATATCTACCAAATACCCGAACAAGTTTAGGCGTTTCTGAAATTCCAAATGGAAGGGAATATTATCAAAACAGGCTGGGTTATTATACTACTTTAGATTTAACGGCAGAAGAAATTCATCAAATTGGTTTGGAGGAAGTAGCGCGGATTAATTCAGAAATGAAAAAAATAATTGCAGAAGTTGAGTTTGAGGGAAGTTTTGAAGAATTCATTCATTTTCTAAGAACCGATGAGCAGTTTTACGCTGAAACGGGTGACGAATTATTAATGGAAGCACGGGATATCGCTAAGCGTATTGATGCTAAACTTCCCGCTTATTTTAAAACCTTACCCAGAAAACCTTATGGAGTGACAAAAGTGCCTGATGCTATCGCTCCAAAGTATACCACGGGACGTTATATCGGCGCTTCAAATGAAACCCAGCCGGGCTATTATTGGGTGAATACTTATAATTTATCTAATCGTCCGCTATATGTTTTACCTTCTTTAACCGCTCACGAAGCCGTGCCTGGACATCATTTGCAGAATGCGCTGAATGCCGAATTAGGCGATAGTATTCCAAAATTCCGCAGAAATATGTATTTATCGGCTTACGGTGAAGGCTGGGGTTTATATTCTGAATTTTTAGCCGAAGATATGGGAATTTATACCACGCCTTACGAGCTGTTTGGTAAACTTACCTACGAGCAATGGCGTGCCTGCCGGTTAGTTATCGATACAGGAATTCACGCAATGGGTTGGAGCAGGGAAGAAGCGGTAGCATATTTCGAGAAGAATACCGCGCTTTCTATGCATAATATCAATACAGAAGTAGATCGTTATATTTCCTGGCCGGGCCAGGCGGTGTCGTATAAGATTGGCGAGATTAAAATCAGGGAATTACGAAAAAAGGCTGAAGAAGCCCTTGGTTCAGATTTCAATATTCGGGATTTCCACGAAGTGATTTTAGAGCAGGGAGTGGTTACACTTCCTATTTTGGAAAAACGGGTGAATGCGTTTATTGAAAGTAATACCGATTGATAGGTGCTAAAAATTAAATAAAAAACCTCTTCCATCTAATATCGAAGAGGTTTTTTATTTTTTAATCAGTTTTTCTAATTCTCTTTGTCGGTTAATTTAACTATTGGTTTTTCCTGGTTGTTATAGGTAATATGAACATTTACCTTTTTCTGCTCTTCAACCAATCTCCGAGCTTTTTGTGGTTCAATAGTTTTTTCCTGGTAATAAAAGATTGCACCATCGGCCAGCAATTTTTCAAAGCTTGGTGGCGCTGGAGGTGTAGGTGGAGATGCAGGAGCCGGTGGAGGTGGCGGAAGAATTTCAAATCTTATTTTTTCAGCTTTCTTTCTTTGCGCTGCGGTCATTAAACTTCTTATATACATAATTCTATTGGCGTGTTCCTGAGTCATTTTAAAGTCTTCTTCCGGAATAGAATTATAATGTTTAACCAGTCTGTTGTGTTCTGCAATCATATCAGAAGTGGCTTCTGCATTTTCAACCACTTCTATAATTTCTACTTTAGGAAAAATTTCCGCATTTTTTTTCTGCTCTGGAGACATAAGATCATAAATGTCGCGCATTTTATTATAATCAGTAATTTCAAGAGGCTTATTTCTCTTCGAATTATAAGACTTAGCGATTTGGTTGTATTCACTTACCATTTCTTGGGTAGCTTTTTCCGCAGATTGACCATTGAAGACAGGACTAGTATTGGCTTTTTCCTCTTCCACCCTCGTGCTACAACTGTAAATTAATAATCCGATTAAAGGCAAAAGAAGTAAACCTTTTGTCCAAATTGTTCTTTTTGATGTTTGTGTTTTCATAACTGTAAAACGTTTTTTGATTGATGAATAATTAATAGGATTTACAAAATCACTATGTAAATCTCCCGATGAAAATGATAATAATGTGGTTTGATATTCGGCTTTCTCAATTCCTTTTTTAAGCACCTCGCGGTCGGCCAGGAACTCGTGGTTGAGTTTGATAAAATCTTTTAAGAAAAATATAAGCGGATTTATCCAGAAAATAATCTGCAGAAATTCTACGAAAAGAATATCTAAACTGTGTTTTTGATTAGCGTGTGCTTCTTCATGAATAATTACTTCTTTTGGAATTTGTTTCTGCTCATACTTCTTTTTGTTTAGAAAGATATAGTTCAAAAAAGTATGTGGATCAATTTCCTCTTGCAGCAATATTCGCAAGAAACCTTTCTTCTTCACCTTGGGATTTTTTCTAACCTTTAGTAATAATTCTCTTAGATTTCTTATGAATTTTATACTAAAGAAAATCACTCCCAATGCATAGATGGTCCAAAGAATGAACGGCAGGTAATCCATAAAAGATTGGTTTTCTGCTATTGAGGTTTTCTTGGAAGATTGAAGCAATGCAGGGTCAATATTTTGAGAAGTAGGATCAATATAGGTAGTAATGGTAAAAAGCGGGATGCCAATAGATGCTATTACCGCAACGAGTAAGTAAAAACGCTTAAACGTATGCATGTCTTCTTTCTCAAGAAGCAACTTGTAAAAAAGAAGTAAAGTGGCCAGGATTGTCACAGATTTTAAAATATACCATTCCATTACTACTTATTTTTTATCTCGTTATCTATTAACTTCTTTAAATCCTCCAATTCTTCTTTGGTTAAATTGGTTTCTTTGGTGAAAAATGAAGCAAACTGGGAAGCAGAATCATTGAAAAAATTCTTAATAATTCCATTAAACTGTTTAGAGAAGTAGTCTTTCTTTTTTACCAGCGGGAAATATTCCCGGGAACGGCCATATTGTTTATAGTCCACAAAACTTTTGTCCTGCATCCTTTTTAAGAGTGTGGCAATAGTTGTAGGTGCGGGTTTAGGTTCCGGGTATGCTTCTATAAGGTCTTTCATAAAAGCCTTTTCCTGTTTCCAGAGGATTTGCATTAATTGTTCTTCAGATTTTGAAAGACTCATTTTCTACAAGTTTAGATTATTCTCTACAAATGTAGAATAATTATTTAATTCTACAAACATAGAATTAAATAATTTTGCCTCAAGCAGCTGAGTAGTATTGAAATACTGTTTTTATAAAGAGGGATGAAATTGGAAAATGAAGGTTATTTTGGCCAGGGAAGGAGTAAATTAACAAATTTCGAAATGGCTGAACTATTAATTTCTTCTTTTACCTATCTTCGCGACTTCAAAAGGCAAGAATGAATTTAGAAAAAGAATTAAGGGAACGCAGCGATAGTACCTGCGAGCTTTGCAGTGCTACAGATAATTTACAGGTTTACAGCCTTGAGAATTTCCCGGGAGAAACTACCGATGGAAGTTTTATGGCCTGCCAGGTTTGCACCGAGCAACTGGAAAATTTTGATAAAGTAGAGGTAAACCACTGGCGTTGTTTAAACGATTCTATGTGGAGTACTGTTCCTGCTGTTCAGGTAACGGCTTTCCAAATGTTGACTAAACTAAAAGCCGAAGGCTGGCCTCAGGATTTACTGGATATGATGTATATGGAAGACGAGCTGAAAGCTTTTGCCCAATCCCAGTTGGTTTCCGAAGAAAATACTACGCCAGAAGTTATCCATAAGGATAGCAACGGGGCGGTAATCGAGGCCGGTGACAGCGTTGTGCTTATTAAAGATTTAAATGTAAAAGGCAGTAGTTTAACCGCTAAACGCGGAACTGCTGTGCGCCGGGTTTCTTTGGTACACGATAATGCAGAACAAATTGAGGGCAAAGTTGAAGGCCAGCAAATTGTTATTTTAACCAAATTTGTGAAGAAAGTATAAGTTCAATTTTTAAAACAGCTATTTCCAATAAACGCTGTTCAACATAAAAAAAGCCACGAAAACAGTTTGTATTCGTGGCTTTAGATTTTACAGAAAAATTGAAGAAGGAAATTCAATAATTTTCGCTTCTTAATAATTTTTTATTCCGCTCCGGCGTCTTCCTTTAAAAAGTTATATTTCTTTGAATACTCCAACATTTGGCCTTCAAAGCTTTCCGGCTGAGTTACTTTAATAGTGGTAATTTCACCATTTTCGTCTGTTTCGGTTACTAGCTCAGGATTTACAAAACCACTGTAAGGCGCTGACTTAAAGACCGCATTTCGTTCTAAAACTTCCTTATGAATTTCCTGGTCTACTTTTACACCATAATTCTCTACCAGGTTTTTGGCAGCTTCATAATCACCTTCAGATTTAATTCTTTGGGTTTCACGCAATAACTCTCCAAAAAGCTCGCGAAGTTTCTCATAATCCTTAATGTCGTAATAAGTTTTTCCGTCTTTTTGAACTTTTTCGATCACTCCATCTTCTTTGCCTTTTTCAATAACCCACGAACTTACCCACATCCTGTTTCTCATGTGAGCTTCCTCAATGTCTTCGCCCATCTCGATCCTTGTTAATTGGCCTAGCATTCCATTCCTGATATAGTCGTTATAAGCTGCTTTACCAAGCTTCGTATGATCATCAGTTAATCCTAATTCTTCTAACTTTGGATCCATCAGGTAATAAAGTCCCACTAAATCGGCACGACCTTCTTCCATAGTAGAGGCGTAGCTTTTTAAAGTTTCTTTGGTCTGGCCAACTCCCTGGTTGATTTTACCCGATGCGTGGCCTACTACTTCGTGAAGTGCAGTATGCAGTTTATCGGCCTGTTCGCCGTACTGCTCACTTAATTCAATCTCTTCCTCATCGTGAGAAAACTCTTTAAGTTTCTCGCTTCCTCCAGCTTTGCTATAAGCGTTAATAATATTACCCAGAGAAACAGATTTACTTCCGTGCTCCTGTCTTATCCAGTTAGCATTAGGAAGATTTACACCAATAGGCGTGCTGGGTGAAGCATCTCCGGCTTCCCCTGCAACAATAACGGTTTTGTAGGTTACGCCAACTACTTCTTCTTTTTTGTGCTCATCCATGATAGGGGCGTTGTCTTCGAACCATTGCACATTATCTTCCAGAACTTTCATTTTTTGAGACATATCGAAATCTTTTATCTGCACAATATTCTCATAAGAACCACGGTAGCCCAATGGGTCATTATACACTTCGATAAATCCGTTGATATAATCGATATTTCCCTCTGTGGCTTCTACCCAGGCAACATTATAATCGTCCCAAACTTCAAGATCTCCGGTTTTATAATATTCTATGAGAAGTCCTAAAGCATTAGCTTGTTTTTCGTTTTCGGCAACCGCTTCAGCTTTTTCTAACCATTTGATAATTTCAGAAATTGCATCGCCATATAGGCCATCGACTTTGTAAACCTGCTCCTTTAATTGGCCGTTTTCTTTGACAAGTTTAGAATTGAGGCCGAAAGAAAGGGGTTTCTCCGGATTAGGAGATTTTCTATTTGCATAAAATTCTTCAACTTCGGCAGCGGTAACATCCGCTCCGTAAAAATTGGTGGCAGATCCCGAAAGTAAACCTTCGGCTTCATCTAAGTTTACTTTTTTAGCATCCTTGTCGTTAAAAATAACTTCTAAAGGCTCACCGCTAAGTTCGGTATTGGTTTCTGATAATAATGATTGCAGATATGCTTTATCAAAATCTGGTTTGATCTTATTATTAGAATAATGATGATGAATGCCGTTTGAAAACCAAATTCGTTTCAAATAGGTTTCAAAAGCTTTCCAATCTTCAGAATCTTTGTCACCTTCGTAATTAGCATACACATTCTCCAAAGCTTTTCTAATCTTTAGATTGTGTTTGTAGTTTTGAGCCCAAATAATATCTCGTCCGGCAAGGCCTGCCTGGGTTAGATAATAAACTAATTTTTGCTCTTTGAGGTCTAGATTTTCCCATCCCGGTATTTCATACCTAAGAATCTTAATATCTGCGAATTCATCTACCTTAACAGAACTATTCTCTGTGGTTTCAGTTGGTTCCTGGTTAGTATTCGCTTCTTTTTCCTGATCGTTACAGGAAATAAAAATGCTTGCAAGTGCAAGCAGTAAAATTCCAAATTTATGCTTCATTTTGATGATTATTTAGATCTCAAAGTTAAGAATAATCTCTTTTATTTGAAGCTTCCAGATGTGGAAATCAGCCTACATTATAATTCCAGAAAACACCTTGGTAATTTCGGAAAAATGCAGAAACCCGGCTTTTATGAAACCTTTTTAAGGAATAAAATAAACTAAGTGAGTTTGGATTTTAGGATTTATCCCGGATAACAACCGCTTATTGGCTAATAACCTCTTTTCGCTCGTCGCTTTCTACCATTCCATCCCTAAGGCGAATAATCCTGTGGGCATGGTGGGCAACTTCTTCTTCGTGAGTAACCAAAATTACTGTATTTCCTGCAGCGTGGATTTCATCAAAAAGATTCATGATTTCTACAGATGTTTTTGAATCCAGGTTTCCGGTAGGTTCATCGGCTAAAATTATAGATGGTTTGTTCACCAAAGCCCGCCCTACGGCTACCCTTTGACGCTGTCCACCCGAAAGTTGATTGGGTTTATGGTCCATTCTATCTCCAAGCCCAACATTGGTTAAAACCTCTTCAGCACGTTTTTTACGGTCGGTTTTGCTGTAGCCGGCATAAATCATTGGTAAAGCAACATTTTCTAAAGCGGTAGTCCTGGGAAGCAGATTAAAGGTTTGAAAAACAAAACCGATCTCTTTGTTTCTAATTTCGGCAAGTTCATCGTCTCCCATTTGGCTGGCGTCTTTTCCATTTAGAATATAAGTTCCGGAAGTCGGCGTATCCAAACAGCCCAGTAAATTCATTAAAGTAGACTTCCCTGACCCAGAGGGCCCCATAATCGCTACATATTCACCTCTATCAATATCCAGGTCTATCCCTTTTAAAACTTTTACCACTTCATTTCCCAGTGGAAAATCTCTGGTAATTTGCCTAATTTCAATGACTTTACTCATGTCAAAATAATTTTGTGTTTATAGGACGCTCCTTTGCTCTTTTTGTTACAACCTTATTGTAAAATGCTGTTTTGCCTGTTCCCTTCTAAAAAACACAAGTCCGAGAAAAAATGTGTCAATCGTTACTCTTACTTCTGGATGTGCTTTAATCTCTTTCCAGGCAGTTTCCATTCCGGGAGACCAATGAATATCATCAAAAATAAATACGGTGTCGTTGTGAGCTGTTGGAAGCAACTGCTTAAAGTATTTTAAGGTCGCTTCTTTTGTATGGTGGCCATCAAAATAAATTAAATCGTACTGTATTTGTTGTTTGTTGTTTGTTGTTTTATTAGGAAACACTACAAATTTTGAAAGAATTTCTTCAAATTCTCCCACTTTAAGATCAATATTATTGAATCCGAATTTCTCTAATTGATTTCTGGCCACATCGGCCGTTTGAGGGCAACCTTCGATACTTAGAACTTTGCTTTTTTTATTCGCAGCTAGTGCAGCGGTACCGATTCCCAGGGACGTGCCCAGTTCTAAAATATTCTTGGAGTTTAGGTAATTGGATAGCCGAAATAAAAACCTGGCCCTTTTCTTCGGAATTCCAACATTTTTAGCAATCGCTGAAATTGTACGTTTGTTTGAGGTAAACACCCTGCTCCCGGCACCAAAATCGGTCACCTGAATTTTTTTATTATTCTTTAAGAGGTCTTTCCGGTATTCGTTTAGAAGCTTATATTCTTTATATTTTCTTTTATCATAAAAGCAATTCGTCACCAAATCGTACACAAATGGTGAGTGCAACCCGTGTTGATTCTGGGATTTTAGAAGGAATTTTATGTAGGATTTTAGATGCAAGCTAGCGGTTGTCAGTTATGAGTTCTCTGTTTTCAGTTTTCGGTTGAAAAATCAGGACTTCCAGTTCTTTTCTACGTATTGAATAAATGAATAAATTTTACCGCCTAAAAGGTCGTATTTTGATCTTAGCGTTTTTATTTCTTCGATTTCATATAATTCGTCAATCGTTTCCAATTGTGATAAACATTCTAAAAGTGAAGCGTGGGAATATACCAGAAATTTTATAAAATCTTGTTTGTAAGCTCTTCTTCCATATCCTTCAACGATATTGTCTTTGATACTTTTTGAGGACCTTCTTACCTGACTACCCTGCTCATATAATTCGAATTTAGGAAGTTTGAGTGAAAGTTTGTGAACTTCAAGTGCGTATTCAAAAGATAGATTGTAGATATCTAAATCCCTATAACTTTTCATATGTTGAATTTTAAAATTAGTTTTAACTCACAACTCACAACTCACAACTCACAACTCACAACTCACAACTCACAACTCACAACTCACAACTAAACTACTCCGCCTTCGCACCAAGCTCAAACCAGCGTTCGGTTTTAGTTTCTATGGCATCATCTATTTCCTGGAGTTTTATGGAGTTTTCTTTAATTTCATCGGGATCCAGATCTTCTAAGAATTTTTGCTGAAGTTTCTCTTTTTTCTGCTCTAGTTTTGCGATTTCTTTTTCCAGTTTTCCAAACTCTTTTTGTTCGTTATAACTCAGTTTGGTGCCCGAACTGGTCTTTTTCCAATCTTTCTTATTGTTATCGCTTTCTGAAGTTTCTTCCCTGGCTTCTATAGTAGCACTATCTTCATAAGCACGATAATCGGTATAATTCCCTGGAAAATCCTGAACTTCTGCATTCCCCTGAAACACGAAAAGGTGATCAACGATCTTATCCATAAAATACCTATCGTGGGAAACCACTAATAAACAACCCGGAAAATCTAGTAGAAAGCTTTCCAGCACGTTTAGCGTAACGATATCAAGATCGTTTGTAGGTTCATCGAGAATTAGGAAGTTGGGGTTTTGAATAAGCACTGTACATAGGTAAAGTCGTTTTCGTTCGCCACCACTTAGTTTTTCAACAAAATCATATTGTTTTTTCCGGTCGAATAAAAAGCGCTCTAAAAGTTGCTGTGCCGAAATTTGCCGGCCTTTTTTCAACGGAATATAATCCCCAAACTCCCGAATCACTTCAATAACTTTTTGACCGGGTTTAATTTTAATTCCCGACTGAGTGTAATAACCGAATTTTATAGTTTCCCCTATCACTACTTTGCCGGTATCGGGTTTAATTCCTCCGGTTAGAATATTTAGGAATGTTGATTTTCCTGTACCGTTTTTACCGATTATACCAATGCGTTCTCCGCGCTTAAAATTATAGCTGAAATTTTCCAGCAGTTGTTTATCCTGGAAAGACTTACCAATATTATGAAGTTCCACAATTTTGCTTCCCAGGCGTTCCATATTTAACTCCAGCTGTACTTCGTGGTCCTGCCGGCGTTTATGAGCACGATCTTTAATATCCTGAAAATCGTCTATCCTGGATTTAGATTTTGTGGTACGCGCTTTGGGTTGGCGGCGCATCCATTCCAGTTCTTTTTTGTAAAGTTGTTTGGCTTTTTCGGTATTGGTGGCTTCCTGGGCCATCCGGGCATCTTTCTTGTCTAGATAATAAGCGTAATTACCTTTATAGGTGTAGAGGTTACCGTGATCAAGCTCAACGATTTCGTTACAAACTCGTTCCAGAAAATACCTGTCGTGAGTAACCATAAAAATGGTAAAGTTCTCCTTCTTAAAATATTCTTCCAGCCACTCGATCATATCCAGGTCCAGGTGGTTGGTAGGCTCATCCATTATTATGAAATTCGGTTTTTGGAGTAACATCACGGTAAGCGCAAGTCGCTTTTTTTGCCCGCCCGATAGATGTTTCACTTCTTTAGAAAGATCGTCCAGCTTCAGTTTAAATAAAATTTGCTTGTATTGGGTTTCAAAATCCCAGGCTTGTGCAGCGTCCATTTCTTCAAAAGCTTTTTGATAAGCTTCAGCGTCATCAGGATTTTTAAGCGCTTTTTCATAACGATTTATTATATTCAGAATTTCATTATCTGAAGAAAATATAGTTTCTTCCACAGTTAAATTCGGATCTAAATTGGGTTCCTGCGGAAGAAAGGCAGTAGTAATATCCTTCCTGTACACCACTTTACCGGCATCTGGCGCATCGAAACCGGCCAGGATATCCAGAAGCGAAGTTTTTCCGGTTCCATTTTTAGCTATAAATCCTACTTTCTGACCTTCATTGATTCCGAAGGAAATATCTTCAAATAACACGCGTTCCCCGTAGGCTTTAGCAATATTTTCTACACTTAAATAATTCACAGACTTGAGTTTTGTGCAAAATAAAAGGAAAATTGCGACTTAATTTTATTATTAGCCTACAAAAACTATATTTGTTAAAACTATCTAAATTAAGATGCTGGCTCGCTGTGAAAATAGGCGTTTGTCGATTTAAATCATCTTGATATCCCGAATCAATAGCAAAATATGCTGAAAAGATACTATCTCATTTTAATCTTAATGGCGGGAGTTTTAAGTTTCTCGTCTTGTATTTCTACTAAAAAAACAACTTACCTGCAGGGTAAGGACCGGGAAATGGATAGTATTATCCAGATTCAGCAGTTAAAAAAACCATATCGCATCCAAACCGGTGATCTTTTAAGTATTCGGGTTAAAGCGCTAGACCAGGAACTTGTGGGCATGTTTAATCCCGTAGGAGAGGCAAATCCGAATGCCACTACAGAAGAGGCTGTTTATTTTGATGGTTTTACGGTAGACGATCACGGGAATATTCGTGTGCCCACTTTAGGAGAAGTAAATGTTTTAGGTTATACCGAAAGGGAGATAAGAGAGAAAATAGAAAATTTATTGCTGGAAAACTATTTTAGAAAGGAAGCAAATCTTTTTGTGACGGTAAAGCTGGCAGGGATACGATATACCACACTGGGCGAAATAGGAACCGGTAGCCAGGTAATCTATAAAGAAAAAGTAACCATCATGGAGGCCGTGGCTAATGCCGGGGGAATTTCCGAATATGGCGATATGGAAAATGTAAAGATTATAAGACAATATCCATACGGGGAAGAAGTTCATCAAATAGATCTAACCGATATTGATGCGACCCAAAGTGAATATTATTATATACAACCCAACGATCTTATTTTGGTAAATGCTTTGCCACAAAAGGCGCTGGGATTGGGCACCACCGGATTGGAAATATTTAGAACTGGAGTTACCATATTATCTTTTGTAACAACAACCATCTTATTATTTAGCAGGATTTAAATGGCGCACGAAGACGATCATATATCAGATGTTGGCTCAACCTTCGATTTTAAAGGTTTTGTGCTAAAAGTTATAAGTTACTGGAAGCTTATTTTACTTTCGGTAGGGATTAGTTTGGCGGTTGCCTACTACAATAACGTTAGGAAATTACCGGTTTATAACCTGGGGAATTCCATTTCTATAAAAGACGATCAGAATCCATTTTTTACCAGCAATACGAGTTTAACTTTTAATTGGGGAGGAACTTCAGATAAGGTAAATACGGCGATGACCATCTTGCGATCGCGTTCGCATAACGAAGAGGTGGTAGAGGAACTTCAGTTTTATACTCAATATTTGAAGGAAGGTGAATATCAACGTATAGATGCCTATGGCAGCACCCCATTCACAGTGGTGGCAGATACGGCGAAGGCCCAGGCTATGAATGTTACGATGACAATTACGTTTATAGATTCCCTCACCTACAACTTAAAAGCGAATGTACCGGCAAGTTTGAGCCTTCAAAATTATAAAACTAAAGAAAAAACTTACCGGGAGGTAGAGCCCAAAGAGTTCAGTAAGAATTACAAATCGGGAGAGCAGGTTCGACTTCCTTTTTTCAATGGAACTATACTTAGAGTAGATCAGCCTTTACAAGCCGGCACCCCTTTTTATGTGAGTTTCATGAATTTTGACTCCGCCGTAGGAAGATACCGAAATGTCAATGTAAGTCCTGAATCTCAGGGTTCCTCGGTGCTGAAAATGAATCAAACCGGGGGAAATAAAGACCGGATTGTAGATTATCTCAATGGAACTGTTCGTGTGCTTAGTGAAAATATGCTGGCGCGGAAAAACCTTTTTGCAACTAAAACCATTCGATTTATAGATTCCAGTTTGGCAGTTCAATCTGAAGCTTTAAAATTAGTTGAAGCAGAGCTGAATCAATTCAGGAATGAAAATGCAATAATGGATATTTCTGCGGAAAGTTCTCAGCTTTCTAATAAACTTTCATCTTTAGATCTTAGAAAAGAAGACATCAGGCGGCAACTTTCTTATTACGAAACCTTAAGAAATTACCTGGAAACCCGAAATGATTATTCTAATGTTCCCGCTCCTTCTGTAGCCGGAATTTCAGAAGGAAGTATTGCCAGTGGTGTATCCCGAATTATTGCCTTAGCAGAAGAAAGAAGTAATTACCAATATTCTCTAAAAGAAAATTCCCCGGTTTTTGACGATATAGACCGACAAATTAATTCGGTTAAATCCATTTTGCTGGAGAATATCAGTTCTTCCAGAGGTTTATTGAGGGAAGAGCAACAGGATATTAACTGGCAAATTGCGCAACTGGAATCTGAGATCAGTAAACTTCCGCAGGAAGAACAGGATCTACTTAAAATTCAGCGTCGTTACAGCCTTAACGAAAAATCTTATAATATGTTCCTTGAAAAGAGGAGCGAAGCCGGACTAATAAAAGCTGCTAACGTTAGTGATGTGATGGTGATCGATTCGGCTAAAGATACCGGCGGGGGACAAATTGGTCCGAATACCCAGCTTAATTATGTGATGGCTGTATTGGTTGGTGGCGTAATTCCTTTAACTTTTGTGTTTCTATTAGTTTTTATGAACACCAATATTCATAACGCACAGGAAGTTACGCGATTGTCGCCAATCCCTATCCTGGGGATGATTGGAAAAAGTAAGATGGATTCCAATTTGGTGGTATTTAGTAATCCTAAATCATCTATTGCTGAAGGTTTTAGAGGTTTGCGTTCCAGTCTCCAGTTTATGTACAAAAAACAGGGCGTTACCGGTTCGAAGACTTTGTTGATTACTTCTTCGGTATCGGGGGAAGGAAAAACTTTTTGCGCGATGAACCTGGCGACGGTTTTTGCTCTAAGTGAACGAAAAACGGTCCTGGTAGGTGTCGATTTAAGAAAACCGAAGATCTTTGATGATTTCCAACTGAATAACGATCTGGGAGTTGTAAATTATTTGATAGACCAGGCGAGCAGTGATCAGATTATTCAGCAAAGTAAGATTCCTTATCTGGATGTAATTACCGCGGGGCCGGTGCCTCCAAATCCTTCAGAGTTGCTTATCAACGAGCAAATGGATAAGCTGATGGAGGAATTAAAACAGAAATACGATTATATTATCCTGGATACTCCGCCAATTGGGATGGTTGCCGATGCTCTAAACCTCGTAAAACACGCCGATGCCACAATCTACCTGGTGCGTCAGGATTATACGAAGCGAGGCATGCTGGAGTCTATTAATGAGAAATACGGTAAAGGGGAAATAAAGAACATCAGTTTTGTGTTAAACCACTTTGTACATCGAGCTAAATACGGCTATGGTTATGGTTACGGCTATGGTTATGGTTACGGCTACGGCTACGGATATAACCGATATTCCAAAGGCTACGTAGAAAAATCTGATCCCACCCGAAAGTTTAAACGCTGGTGGAAGAAGGCGATGAGGAATTTTGAGTAGTTTGTTAAGAGTGAAGAGTGAAGAGTGAAGAGTGAAGGGTGATGAGTGAAGCGTGAAGCGTGCAGGTTACTAAATATGCAAAGATGAATCATAAAGATCTGGATGTTTGGAAAAGGAGTATGGATTTGGTGGAAGAGATTTATAAGGCCACTTCCAATTTTCCTTCTTCAGAAATTTATGGCTTGACAAATCAACTTAGACGAGCTTCGGTTTCAATTCCTTCGAACATTGCTGAGGGAGCAGCCAGAAAGGGTAATAAAGAACTGCTTTATTTTATAAATGTGGCAATAGGTTCCGTTGCCGAAATAGAAACTCAATTACTAATTGCGGTGAGGTTAGAATATATGAATGAAGATAATACCATCTTTGAGTCAGCCATAGAAGTTCGTAAGTTATTACTGGGTTTTAGAAATTATTTAAACAAAAAGTAATGAATATATTTTTTGATATATTCGTCTCCTCACTACTCACCCTTCATTCTTCACTACTCACGATAATGAGCGAAGCGAATAAAACTAGCCGAGCTTTCTAAGATGATTAGTAGTTTGAAGCGATATTTGAAGAAATAAGAGTTTTTAGTCTGTAATGATTAGTCGTTAGAACCATAAGAACTACCGTCTGAAGGCTAAAGTCTAGCGACTTTTTTTACGCCACGAATCCACGAATATTTAGTCTTTGCTCTTTATTCCTGGTTCTTGTTTCTCGTCTTTACGAGCGACGTAGGAGCGTGGTAATCTTTTTTCAAAAGGTTATCAAGAACAGATTGCTTCGGTATGACCTCTCTTGAAGTGGTAGTGAATTTTATACAAATGCATGAATATCTTGTCTCTTTTTCTTCAAGTCTCTAATTTCAATATTATCTTTCGTTTTTTATTTGTTACAATTCTGTCTGTTATCCGGTTGAGGACTTGAACTTTCATTGCTAAAAAATAGGAATGGTTAAGGAAAGGAAGAAATATGTTGGGTTAAGGTTTATTTTAATCTTTATATACATAATATTTATAAACTATAATTCTTAGAGGTATTATTATTCCTATGCCAAATATAGCAGATAAGAGATAAGGGAAATTTAGAATTAAGCCTAGATTATAGAAAGCGTTGGCAAGTATATAAAAACTAATTATAGAAATTAAATAACGAACTAATTTATTTTGGCTGTGTTTTTTGTTGAATAAGTATCTTAATTGTACCGCATATAAAACGAGATAAGCACTGCCATAAACCAAAATAAATGAAATAATTTTGTTTATCTCTAAGAAATCAACCAATAAAAAAAGTCCCGATAATGTATATAAGTAACTTAATAAACTAATCAAAAGATAGCGAAAATAAAACCTTTTTTGTCCTATGAAGTTTTTAAAATTTAACATTGATGGGTTAGTGTTCAGTATTTTTCGGCAAGAATAATTGTCCAGGGAATTGGTGATTTCACAGCAATAATTTTTCCATAATGTTTAGTTATTAATTTTTTAAATTCATTTTTAGACCAATGGTTCAAATGCCCAGGAGTATTACCTAAATCAGAAATGTATTTTAATCTGCAAAAATTTAAAATTCTCCATAATGGTTCATTGGGAACTCCGATTATAAGATATCTTTTTGATATTCTTTTAATTTCTGAAAGTGCTATTTCAGGAAAATCTAGATGTTCCAAAACTTCCAGAAGAAATACCAAATCCACACTATCCTCTTTATATTCAAGGTCATAAACGCTTTCCTGGAATATATCTAAGCCTGGGTTATTTAGTTTGGCATTCACAATTAATTCAGGTACAAACTCAGAACCACTCAATGAGGGTAACCATTCTCTCAGTCTTTGAGTAGAAAATCCTTCGCCAATCCCAATTTCATGTGCAATGGTAACTTCAGAAGTTAGGTCGAAAAGGCTTTTAACGGTTTTATAATAATTATTCACCAAATATTTGGAGATGATATTTTTAGATTCATATTTCCCTCTGAAGTTTTCCTCTTCAGGTTGGGCTTTCAAATTATAATGATCAATCTTTTTCAAAATAATTCTTTTTGGTTAGATAGAGAATTTTTTCCTGGTTCATTCTAATTCGGGTTAGCATATCTGCTACAAAAGCTAGGGTGATTAAAACCACAGCAAGGCCGCAAAGGGAAAGCGAAATAAACCCGAAGCTTTTATATGGCGTTATCCTACCTGTTTGAAACCAATGTGTAAGCACAAAGCCACCTATTATTGAAGCTAACATAAGAATTCCTCCTGCTATGCTTAAAAAAAAACGTAGAGGTTTATAATCTTTCCAGGTTTTAAAAATGATTAAGGAGGTGCGAAAAGTATAATTCCAAAGATTATTGGCGACACGGGAAACCCTGTCGGAAAAATAATTTACCCTAATGGAAACCTGTACAATATGGAATCCCTTTTGTAATAATTCCAGAATGGTTTCATGAGTATATGTAAAACTCCCCTGAATATTTAAACTATACAAACATTCCCGGGAATATGAACGAAATCCACAGGAAGCATCATAATTCTAACACCACTAATGAAAACTAACCAGTTTGCTGATTTGTTTATTACCCCAGAACTTAATTCTAGACATTTTTTTAGGTCTTCCTATTTCAAACCTGTTCCCTGTACAAAAATCTGCTTCTCTTAGAAGAATAGGAGTTATAAGATCTTCAATTTGGTCAACATCAAACTGCCCGTCTGCATCTATGCTTACAAGAATGTCAGCTTCAGCCTGTAAGGCGTAATTGACTGCTGTTTGAAATGCTAAGCCCACTCCACGGTTAACTGTATGGGAAACTACACTTATGTTTTCATTTATACATAATTCACGGGTTTGATCAGTGCTGCCGTCATCTACGACTAAGATTTCCAATTTTTCGATTCCGGAAATTTTCTTAGGCAAAGACCTTATAACCCTAATGATATCTTTTTCTTCATTTAAAGCTGGAAGGTAGATGATGAGTTTTTTCAGTTTCAAATTTTGGATTTATAGGAATTCGTTAATTATTTTGAAATTTAAGCGTAACTCATTAATAACATATAAAATTGCGATGATTTTTCCTGCCAGAATGAAAGTTTTATTTTCCGGAAACAAAATTCTGAAAAAATAATAAAAACCTAAGATATAAGCAGGTAGCATAAATAACCAATACCTGCTGAAGCCTGTACCGGCAAACACCAGTCCTATCATTATTAATAAAACAGCGAAAAATAGATTACGGCTGTTTTTATCTTTGAATTGAAGCACAAAGCCTGATATGAAGCTTAGAATTAAGGATATACTAAAAATCCAACTGCGTAATCCGGTCATAGGAATGAATAAAGAAATAAATGCAGGAATTCCATTTATATTACTCACCTCGGCATGCTTAATTAACCCTAGTCCAGCTTTGATATTATAAAACGGCTCAGTGTCCTTAAAACGGTTAAAATAGCTAAGACCAATATCCTTTTCACTTTCAATATAATAAACATATTTAAACCAGAGTAAAAAAGGTAAAAGCAGTAGGACTAAATAAGCTGAAAGTTTGTATAGGTTTTGCTGATTGTTAGACCTCAATGATTCTTTTATAAATGGATAGAATTTTAAAATTAATAAAAGCCCCAGCACAGCAAAAACATATCTGGTTAAAGTCATAATTAAGAAGGAGGCAGATAATATTACAATATCCTTCATTCTAAGCTTTTCCTTACTGAGGTAGTAAATAAATATCCAGAAAAAACTAAACAGTATACTTTCTGGATATAGCTTTGTGCTCCAGAGTACAAAATGATTATTCACTGCGGTTAATAAAATAATTACAAGAACAACTCCATAATTTAAATTTAAATTATGGAAGAATTTATATAGGTACCTAATACCAATGAAAATGAAACCCAGATTTGCTAATCTTGAAAGAACCAACCCGACCGTGAGCTCAAACTGGGTGTAAAATAAAGCAATTAAAAAAGGAAGGGAAGGGCTTACCGTAGAGGGATTCCCATTGTGAAAATACTGTCCGGATTCCACGATGTTTTTAGCAATGTTTAAATAGGTTATTTCGTCTCCAAATAAGGGTAAGAATAAATTACGCAAGGAAGAAAGAAAGCTAATGAAAATTAATAAAAAGAATAGTGGGTTGTATTGGAGGTAGCTCTTAATTTTGAGTATTAGCATTTCTTATTCTATTAATTTATCTGAATAAATTACAGTCCTTTTACGGTTATTTTTTATAAAGAATTGTTTTGCTGAATATTGGTGACATTGTTTTTCTAAATAAGTGTAGAGTTTAAATTAATAAAAATAATACTTGAAGCTTAAGTTATAAAATTGCGAACTTTAGTATTCAGTACTTTTACATTTAACCACCTTATTAAAATAAGTGATAAATTTAAATATTGTTAATTAAAAGTGAGTAGACTTTTATATGTTTTTTAAATAAGACTTCTTATACTTTATTAATTCTTAATTTAGCCCCATAAAAATTTTTATAAATATCTTGACCGAAAACAACCACTGGCTATACGAAATTACCCCAAAGCGAAAGCTAATTGACCTCAATTTTAAGGAGATCTGGCGGTATCGAGATCTATTGATTCTTTTTGTAAAAAGGGATATT
>Ga0208014_1000318_pt1 | contig 22317 bp, 12 predicted proteins | sample 25_taG_FD_184099 | JGI IMG/M metagenome (GOLD analysis project Ga0208014, IMG submission 184099) | Marine viral communities from Cariaco Basin, Caribbean Sea - 25_WHOI_OMZ (SPAdes) (version 2) | ecosystem: Environmental > Aquatic > Marine > Oceanic | place: Caribbean Sea: Cariaco Basin...
CAACTTTGCTTTTAAATTCAGCATTGTGACGTTTACGAACTTTTGTCATTAGATAGGCCTCTTTTTCTAAAGGTTATTCTATCTTATTTGCTACGAATTTTTGGTCTAGTTTTCTGGGAGTATTATAGAGTATGTAGTAACACGAGAGTTACACAAGCATTTCAATGATTTTTTTGAAGTATATTCTCCAACAGTGAACTATCAAGGCGTTGCATCATCAGGGAATAACGGTGTTTGGATATCGGGTTTTTTTGGTTCAGGTAAGTCACATTTTTTAAAAATCCTGTCGTACTTATTAGAAAATAACGTGGTCGAGTATGAGGGCAACAGTCGTAGAGCCGTAGACTTTTTCGAAAATAAAATTAACGATAACGAGCTATGGGCCAATATTCAAAATGCTGGATCAAAAAATACAGATGTAATTTTATTTAATATTGATTCAAGGGCCAACACTGAAGATCGTGAGAATGCGATTCTAAAGGTTTTTTTGAAGGTATTTAATGAGCGCTTGGGCTATTGTGCTGATTTTCCTCATATTGCACATTTAGAGAGGGAGTTGGATGAGCGTAAGCAGTACGAGGCTTTTAAGAGTAAATTTGCCGAGCTTGCAGACTCTACATGGGAAGATGAGAGAGATGCGTATGATTTTTATAGAGACGAGATAGCTGAAGCACTAAGCTATGCTACCAAACAGTCGGCAGAGTCTGCCAAACAGATGATTGAAAATGTGGAAGATAATTTTCCGCTAGATATTCATAATTTTTGTACTTGGGTAAAAGACTATTTAGACTCATCAGGTGATAAGAACATACTTTTTTTAGTTGATGAAGTAGGGCAGTTTATAGGCAAAAATACGCAAATGATGCTGAAGCTGCAAACTATTACAGAGAACCTAGGGACTTACTGTAATGGTAGAGCATGGGTAATTGTTACCTCTCAAGCGGATATTGATGCTGCTATTGGTAGTATGAATCGAGGAGAGAGTCAGGATTTTTCTAAAATTCAAGGTCGTTTCAAAACACGGTTGGCTCTCTCTAGTAGTAATACGTCAGAAGTTATTCAAAAAAGACTGTTGGCAAAAACAGATAAAGCGGAAGAGGCTTTGCTTCAGATATTTTCTGCAGAAGGAGATATTCTTAGACATCAACTGTCATTTGATAAGACGACTACAGCTGAGTTGAAAGGTTATACCGATGGCAAAAGCTTTGTAGCCAACTATCCATTTATACCTTATCACTACTTGCTTGTTCAAAAAGTATTTGAATCTATAAGAACTAAAGGTGCGACAGGGAAGCACTTGGCGATGGGAGAGCGCTCGCTGCTAGACGCGTTCCAAAATGCAGCAAAGCAAATTAAAAATGAAGAGTTGAATGTCTTAGTTCCTTTTCATAGCTTTTATGCCCCTATAGAGAGTTTCTTGGAACCAGCGGTCAAAAGAACCATTGATCAAGCTTTAGAGTTGGATTCACTTTCAGATTTTGATGGTCAAATTCTAAAAACCTTATTTCTAATACGCTATGTCGATACGGTCAAAAGCACTTTAGACAATCTGGTAACTTTATCTATTAGCAAGATAGATGAAGATAAAATAGTGTTGCGAAAGAAGATAGAAGACAGTCTTGAGCGTCTTGAGCGTCAACTTCTTATTGCTAGAAATGGGGAAGAGTTTATATTTCTAACCAATGAGGAAAAAGAAATAGAAAACGAGATCCGTAATACAGATTGTGAGATATCTGAGTTATCTAGCAAGCTATCTTCCATAGTGTTTGATAACATTCTAAAAGGCAACCGGGTTTATCGTTATCCAGTTAACAAACAAGACTTTTCTGTTAGCCGATTTTGCAATGGACACCCGAAAGATGGACTTATTCTTGAAGACTTGGTTTTAAAAATCACCTCACCTTTGGACACAGATTATAATAGTTTTTCGACAGACTATGATTGTACTGAGTACACTCTTAAAGACGACGGTAGTATGTTAGTTAAGCTTGGAGAAAACCAGCGTTTGTGGGCGGAATTAACTACTTATATTAAAACAGATAGGTTCTTAAAACAAAATTCAGGTCAGCGACGTGAACAAGAGCATTTGCTAAGAGAAAAGCAAATGGAAAATATTGAGCGTGAAAAGCGTCTAAAAACTGATTTTGAGAACTTGTTTTTGGAGGCTGAGGTATATGCAATTGGTACAAAAATGCCAAAAAAACCTTCAACGCCCATCGCAGTTTTAGAAGAGTCTTATAAGTATGTTATTGAAAATACTTTTGAAAAGTTGAACATGCTTAAAGCTTCGCAGGGTGATGTTCTAAGAGAGCTCAAGGCTGTTCTGACAGCAGATGATATGGCTCAAGCTGGCTTGGATCTTCAAACTGAAGAAAATAATCCTGCAGCGTTACAAGAAGTGGATAATTATATTTCACTCAATTTCGAACGTAATATCCCAGTCAGCTTACGTGACGTAGTGGCACATTTTAGCAAGCGTCCTTATGGTTGGCCTGATAATGAAATATTACTTGTGGTTGCTAGACTTGGGCTGGCAGGCAAGCTTTCATTTGATATCGGCAATGACAGCCTACCGCTCAATAAAGCTTATGATTCATTTACGAATGGGCGTAAGCGTCCTGATATTCGAATAAGTACCGTTCGCCGTCATGGTGAGTCAGACATTAAAAAGGCATCTGCATTAGTTAAGGCTTTATTTGGCAAAACCTTTACAGGATCTGAAGAAAAAGAATTGTATGCATTGATCGTTTCTGAACTAAAAAGCTGGCGAGATGATTTAAAGGCGTTTCAGAATAGGTCACAGAGTGGAAAGTTTCCTGGCAAGCAAAAAATTGAAGCAGGTTTGGTTTTAGTCAGTGGAGTGTTAGAGGAAAGTACTAGCTATTTGCTAATTGAACGCTTTGTGAAAGAAAAAACAAGCTTGGAAGATTTTTCTGAAGACTTTGAGGATTTAGAAGATTTTTATGAAAATCAAGTGGATACTTGGTTGCAGCTTGATGTGGCATTGAACCAAAGGTTTAAAGCGAACAAATCAAAGTTGATGGAGAATCCTGAAGCTGCCAAAGCGCTTGAAGAGCTTGAATCCATACACAGCATGGAAGATCCTTATAGTAAGGTTCGCTTCATAAACCCACTTATTGAGAAGATAAAAGCTGTTAATGACAGCATTGTTAAAGAGAAAAAAGAAGATGCTCTTCGTAAAGTAGATTCGAAAGTTGAAAGAGTGCAAAAAGCTCTGGATGTAGCATCTGCTCCCGCTAATATAAGTAACGAAGCCTTATATCCATTAAGGAAGTGTCGTGAGCGTATAGAAAATACAGACTCCATTCACCAAATACTTAGTGAGCAAGGTGAGTCTATGAGCTTTGAAGATAAGGCTTATGATTTGATAAATGCTTATGTCGAAGAGCAACATAAGCAGGCAGCGTTAGAGAAAAAAAGCAGTATTATTGAGTCTGAATCTGTAAGTGATATAACTGATAACGCTGCTACCACCAACACCAACATAGATACCAATAAACAAACTAATATAATTCCTAGAAAAACAGTTCCTATTAGTCCTAGTGACTTAATTAGAAAATCAGTCTCAAATGGGATAATCGAAACGGTGCAAGAGATTGATGACTGTTTATCCTTGTTAAGAGAGCAGCTAATAAAGTCGGTGGAAGCTGGTGACAGGATAAGAATTAAATAAGTTTAGAAAGTACGATTGTAAGTGTCTATGCATCAGGGTATTTAAGTAGGAAAACGGTTAATTAAGCTAGTAGCTAGAAATAGCTATTAGCTTATAATTTTTCCCACATCTAATCCCTCAAACAAACAACAAAGACAAGAAGATATTCCATGGAAACCAGTAACATAAAGAGTTATGCCCCTAAAGCCCGTCTTGAGTTTATGGACGCAGTCGCCAAACGACTCAACACCTTTGGTATCAGTGTTAATAAAAAAGGGGAGCTCCAAGTTACTGAAGCCATAATACAAGGATCAGTCTTACAAATTGGCGATAACAACTTTGATAGCAGTTTGGCCCAACGTAGGCAACGTCTGGTTGAAAGAAGTCAGCAACTGGGCTATGAGCAGCTCGTAGAACAAGTCGCCTATACCTGGTTTAACCGCTTAAGTGCCATTCGCTACATGGAAATACATGGCTACCTAGGCCATGGTTTTCGAGTGCTCTCTCATCCAAATGGCGACAAGCGATTTGAAATACTCGATCACGCCCAAGATGCTGCAGAAGATCTTGGGCTAGATAGAGACCGCATCATTGACCTCATGCTCGCGGGTGATAAAAACGAAGAGCTGTACCGTGAACTGCTACTGGGCCAATGTCACAAGCTGCATGAAGCCATGCCGTTTTTATTTGAGTCTCTAAATGATGAAACTGAGCTTTTATTACCAGACAATCTAACCCGCACCGACTCAATACTACGTGGTTTGGTTGACAGAATTCCTGAAGAGGACTGGCAGCAAGTAGAAGTCATTGGTTGGCTGTATCAGTTTTATATCTCCGAGAAAAAAGACCAAGTCATCGGCAAAGTGGTTAAAACCGAAGACATACCCGCCGCCACCCAGTTATTTACTCCCAACTGGATTGTAAAATACATGGTGCAAAACTCCCTTGGCGCACAATGGTTGGCCACCTACCCAGATTCGCTCTTAAAAGCGCAGATGGAATACTACATCGAACCTGCCGAGCAAAGCGACGAAGTAAACGCCCAGCTACAAGCCATTACCCCAAGCGATCTCAACCCAGAAGAACTCACTCTAATCGACCCCGCCAGTGGCTCGGGCCACATTTTGGTTGAAGCATATGATTTGTTTAAAGCGATTTACCTAGAGCGCGGTTACCGCCAGCGTGATATTGCCCAGCTGATATTAGAAAAAAACCTATTTGGTTTAGACATCGACCAACGCGCCGCCCAGCTAACCGGCTTTGCCCTAATGATGAAAGGCCGAGAAGACGACCGACGATTGTTTGAGCGTGGTGTAAAGCTGAATGTGATGGCGATGGTTGATAGCGCGGGGTTCGATGCGGAGGGTTTGGCTAATAGTGTGGAACTTTCGGGCTATGGGCTAAACCCAGGAGACCTCACTGAGCTGAAGCGACTGTTCGAGCACGCGACGACATTTGGGTCGTTGATTCAGGTGCCGGAGGAGCTTGCGGAGAAGTTGCGAACTTTGAAACATTTGAGTGAGGAGACAAGCGAGGACTTCTTTGTGTCTGATGCGCTGAAATGTTTGGGACCGTTGGTGCAACAGGCTGTGATCCTAGCTGCAAGCTATAATGTGGTGTTGGCTAATCCACCATATATGGGAAATAACGGAATGAACGGCGAAGTAAAGACGTTTACTAAGAATAATTTTCCCTACGCTAAGAATGACCTTTACAGCTGTTTTATCGAGAGATCTTATTCACTTGCCCAGAGTACTGGCACCAGCGCAATGGTCACCATGCAGGGCTGGATGTTCCTTTCGTCGTTCCAAGAGATGCGTGAACGGCTACTACGAGAAAAGACAATCCAGACAATGGTGCAGATTGGTTTCAATAGCTTTCCTTCATTGAATTCAAAAGTTGCATTAGCAACAATGTTTGTATTAAAAAATCATCGGATAAATGGGTTTTTAGGTACATTCGTGAATCTTAATAGCGCACCGCAGTCCGCGGATAAAAATGCAGTTTTTCTTGAGCGTTCGCTAGTCAACAGGTACATCGTAGAATCAGTCGAATTCCAGAAAATCCCAGGCAGTCCGGTAGCATACTGGGTGGGCGATAACTTTAGGAACGTTTTCAGAGTGCACCCTAAGCTAGGGAGTATAGGTGAACTAAAACAAGGCTTAGCGACTGCTGACAACCTAGAGTTCGTACGATTTTGGCATGAAGTAGACCAGCTCTTAATCGGCTTTAACTTCAAAGACACGAATACTGCGAAAGAAAACGTTTTCAAATGGTTCCCCTACAATAAGGGGGGCACTTTCAGAAAATACTATGGAAACAACGAGTACATAGTCAACTGGCACGATAATGGACGCGACATTAAACAAGACAAACTAAACAAGTTATCGGAAGGCAAATGCTTGGCTAGTAATTCCAAACCAAAGAATACTAAGTATTACTTCCGAATGGGCATAACTTGGGGGCTAATAACAAGTGGCTCTACCAGTTTTCGGCTAGCTGAAGAAGGATACATCTTTGATGTAGGCGCTCATAAGCTATTCTTTGAGGACGAGACTCTCTTCAATCCCACTCTATGTTTCCTAAATAGTAAGGTATGTGAATATATTTGCAAGGTCGTAAATCCAACACTAAATCTCAGTTCTGGAGTTATGGAAAATATCCCTCTGGCTATACAGCCCCTTAAATCTATCCAATTGTCGTCGGATGGCAAAAAACTCACTGAGCTCTCGAGGTTAGATTGGGATAACTACGAACGCTCATGGGATTTTCAGTCTTTCCCTCTGCTATCCAATGCATCAGAGTCAACTGCAACCTTAGAAACCAGCTACAACACTTGGATCAACCAAAACCAAGCTACCATCGCAGAAATGCAGCGTTTGGAAGAAGAAAATAACCGTCTGTTTATTGATGCTTATGGCTTGCAAGACGAACTCACCCCAGAAGTGCCGATCGAGCAGATCACCCTTACGGTCAACCCTGCCTATAGCTACGGCATAAAAGGAACAGAAGAAGAACGCTACGCCCGCTTTAGATCAGACACCATGACCGAGTTAGTTTCTTATATGATAGGCTGCATGATGGGACGTTATTCACTAGACCAAGAAGGCCTAGTATATGCCCATGCAGGCAACGAAGGGTTTGATGCCAGTCAATATAAGACTTTCGCAGCAGACAGTGATGGTATCGTTCCTATAATGGACGATGAATGGTTTAAAGACGATGTCAGAAATCGAGTGGTTGAATTCGTTAAAGTAGTGTGGGGTGAAGATAATCTAACTGAGAACCTACAGTTTATTGCTGAATCATTATGTTTGGATGCGATCACACCTAGAAAATCAGAAACTGCCGTCGAAACCATACGTCGTTATCTATCGAGTCGATTCTACAAAGACCATATGCAGACCTATAAAAAGAGGCCTATCTACTGGCTATTTAGCTCAGGCAAAGAAAAAGCCTTTGAGTGTCTCGTTTACTTGCATCGCTATAACGAAAGTACACTATCTCGTATGCGTACCGAATACGTCACGCCACTACTTGGTAAGTACCAAGCTTATGCAGAACAATTAGACAAACAGGTCGAAATGGCTGAATCGACACAAGATAAAAAGCGACTTGAAAAAGAGCTAAAAAGTATAGATAAGAAGCAAAATGAATTACGTGAGTTTGATGACAAGCTGAAGCACTATGCAGACATGCGTATCTCGATAGACCTAGATGACGGTGTTAAAGAAAACTACGGTAAGTTCGGCGATCTACTTGCTGAAGTTAAAAAAATAACAGGTGAAAAACCGGAAATTATTAATGCTGGCTAGTACTATCGATATATCCTGTAGCTTCTCTATAGCTATATATCAAAGCAGTACTAACCTCAAATAAACAACAAAGATAAGAAGATATTTCATGGAAACCAGTAACATAAAGAGTTATGCCCCTAAAGCGCGTCTTGAGTTTATGGACGCAGTCGCCAAACGACTCAATACCTTTGGTATCAGTATCAATAAAAAAGGGGAGCTCCAAGTTACTGAAGCCATAACGCAAGGATCAGTCTTACAAATTGGTGATAATAACTTTGATAGCAGCTTGGCCCAACGTAGGCAACGTCTGGTTGAAAGAAGCCAGCAACTAGGCTATGAGCAGCTCGTAGAACAAGTTGCCTATACCTGGTTTAACCGTCTATGTGCCATTCGCTACATGGAAATACATGGCTATTTGGGTCATGGTTTTCGAGTGCTCTCTCACCCAAGCGGTGAAAAGCAGTTTGAGATCATAGACCATGCCCAAGATGCGGCTGAAGAATTAGGCTTAGATCGAAACCACATCATTGACCTTAAACTTGCAGGTAATAAAAACGAAGAGCTGTATCGTGAGCTTCTACTTGGCCAGTGCCATAAGCTACATGAAGCCATGCCGTTCTTATTTGAAGCCTTGAATGATGAAACAGAGCTTTTATTACCAGACAATCTAACCCGCACCGACTCGATACTACGTGGGCTAGTAGATAGAATTCCTGAAGAGGACTGGCAACAAGTAGAGGTCATTGGCTGGTTGTATCAGTTCTATATCTCAGATAAAAAAGACCAAGTTATAGGCAAAGTCGTTAAAACCGAAGACATACCCGCCGCCACCCAGTTGTTTACCCCCAACTGGATTGTGAAATACATGGTGCAAAACTCTCTTGGCGTACAATGGTTGGCCACCTACCCAGATTCGCCCTTAAAAGCACAAATGGAATATTACATCGAGCCAGCCGAGCAAAGCGACGAAGTAAACGCCCAGCTCAAAGAGATCACTCCCACCGAGCTAAATCCAGAAGAGCTTACTTTAATAGACCCTGCCAGCGGCTCGGGTCACATACTGGTAGAAGCCTACGATATATTCAAAGCTATTTACCTAGAGCGCGGTTACCGCCAGCGCGATATTGCCCAGCTGATATTAGAGAAAAACCTATTTGGCCTAGACATAGACCAACGCGCCGCTCAACTCACCGGCTTTGCCCTAATGATGAAAGGCCGAGAAGACGACCGCCGTTTATTCGAGCGTGGTGTAAAGCTGAATGTGATGGCCATGGTCGATAGCACCAGCCTAGACGTAGACATTTTAGTACACGGCATTAACCTATCGCAGAATGGTTTAAATGCAGAAGACCTAACCGCACTCAAAGACTTATTTGAACACGCCACAACCTTTGGTTCACTTATACAAGTGCCTAAAAATCTTGCAGAAAAGATACCTGCACTAAAAAAATTAAGCGAAACCAACAGCCAAGATATGTTTGTGAAGGAAGGTTTGGAGTATTTAGCGCCCTTAGTGAAACAGGCTGAAATACTGGCAGCGCAGTACGATGCGGTGGTGGCGAATCCGCCCTATATTAGTAGTAAGGGGATGAATCTGCTAATTAAAAAGTATGTTGCCGATCGATTCCCTGAGTCTAAAAGCGATCTTTTTTCTTGCTTTATAGAAAGAGCATTATCGTTAACTAACAATATGAATTATGTTGGAGTCGTCGCACCGTATGTTTGGATGTTTTTGCCATCCTATAGTGAGCTTAGAAAGAAAATACTTGAAGAGTCAAATTTATCTAGCCTGATCCAGCTTGAATATAACGCTTTTGAACCTGCATGTATTCCAGTTGCAACATTTATCTTAAGGCGATGCAATATTTTAAATTATTCTGGCAAGTTTATCAGACTGTCCGAGTTCAAAGGATATCAAAATCAAGCGCCTAGAACTTTAGAGGCAATCTCAAACCCTGATTGCGGGTGGATTTTTTCGTCAAGAACAGAGGATTTTAGAAAAATTCCTGGCTGCCCAATTGCCTATTGGATTGAAAAAAAGGTTGCAGATATTATTCAAAGTAAGGAATCATTATCTGAAAAATCAGAGGCAAAGAATGGTTTGCAAACCAGCGATAACGATAGGTTTCTGAGACTCTGGTATGAAGTTGCAAACAATGCTGTTGGTTTCAATATGGGATCTAGGGCGGAAGCGAAGTCTAGCAATTTGGTTTGGTTTCCTACCAACAAAGGAGGGAGCTTTAGGAAGTGGTATGGGAATCACGAATTTGTTGTCAATTGGTATAATGATGGTGAAGAGCTCTTCAATTTTCGTCCGAAGTCAGTAATTCGTAATCCAGATTGCTATTTTAAGGATTCAGTTAGCTGGAGTGATGTTACTAGTTCGACGAATTCATTCCGTTATTATCCTAAAGGCTTTATCCATAATATTACAGCTCCATCTGCTTTCGGTGGTAGTGTGGAATGGAAATATGCACTAACCGCATTCAGTAATATGAAGTTTATTACAGATATAGCTAAGGTACTAAACCCTTCAATGCATTTTACAACTGGTGATTTTGGCAACTTGCCAAATGCTATCGTTGAGCAAGGCGAGCAACAATCTATTTTAGGGAGGGCTTGTATTCAGCTAGCTGAAACAGATTGGAATGCTTACGAACGTTCTTGGAACTTCCAACTCCTCCCGATCCTTAGGGGTCTCTATGACCCCACCCTAGAATCCAGCTACACCTCTTGGATCACCCAAAACCAAGACACTATCGCTGAGATGCAGCGCCTAGAAGAAGAAAACAACCGAATTTTCATCGAAGCCTACGGATTGCAAGATGAACTCACCCCAGAAGTGCCGATTGAACAAATCACTCTTACGGTCAATCCTGCCTATCGCTACGGTGTAAAAGGCACTGAAGAAGAACGCAACGCCCGCTTTAGATCAGACACCATGACCGAGTTAGTTTCTTATACGATAGGCTGCACAATGGGTCGTTACTCACTAGACCAAGAAGGTTTGGTGTACGCTCATGCTGGCAACGAAGGGTTTGACGCCTCTTTATACCAGACTTTTCCAGCAGACAGCGACGGTATTATTCCAATAACGGATGAAGAGTGGTTTAAAGATGATGTCAGTAACCGAGTGGTTGAATTCGTTAAAACCGTCTGGGGTGAAGAAAAGTTGTCTGACAACCTACAGTTTATCGCAGACTCGTTATGTCTAGATGCCATCAAACCTAAAAAATCAGAGACTTCTATAGAGGCTATACGTCGCTACCTATCGACGCAGTTCTACAAAGACCATATGCAGACCTATAAAAATAGACCGATCTATTGGCTATTTAGCTCAGGTAAAGAAAAAGCCTTTGAATGCTTGGTATATCTGCACCGCTATAACGAAAGCACACTCTCTCGTATGCGTACAGAGTACGTCACGCCACTATTAGGTAAGTACCAAGCTTATGCTGAACAGCTAGACAAACAGATCGAAATGGCTGAATCGACACAAGATAAAAAGCGACTTGAAAGAGAGCTAAAAAGCATGGATAAAAAGCAAAGTGAATTACGTGAGTTTGATGACAAGCTCAAACACTATGCCGACATGCGTATTTCGATTGATTTAGATGATGGGGTTAAAGAGAACTACGGAAAATTTGGCGATCTACTTGCTGAAGTGAAAAAAATAACAGGTGAAAAACCGGAGATTATTAATGCAAATTAATGAGTTGATTGAAGGCATTAAATCTAAGCTTGAGCAAAGTAGAGTTGTGTTTTGGCATGACCCAGAACATAGCTTTCAGGAGGATATTGATCAAATTACTGCCTCTTTGAGTGGGAGTGATAGCGATAAACTAAAAGATACGAATATACTGCCTGATAATATTACTGTGTTGAAAATGGCTGATGAATCTGTATTGGCAGTCAAAAAACGCATAGAGATCGATGAGCCTCAGCAGAGTTTTCTACTTTATTTCTCTGAAGCTGAACCAACGCCAGAGCGTGATTGGTTGCTAGATATTCGTTTATATAGTGAGCCATTTTTTGCCGATCGTAGCTCTATGTTGCTTAATGAGTTGGGTATTCCAAAAATGTCACTTCGTGAGCATATTAGACAGCGCAATGCTTTTTTTGGAAGTAAAAAACGCACTGCAAGTCTGAAGAAGTGGGTAAGTGAAAACGAGGATGAGCTAAGTCTGGATCGTAAGATGATCGCCGTTGTGGTGAGCTCAGAATCTGCGGAGCTGGATAGTATGTTACTCAGTCTGCTAAATGAATACGCTCAAAATATTGATGAAGGAGTCGATGAGTCGTCTTTATTGAAAATGTTAAGTAAATATGATCTCAGTGACTCATTGTGGGTTTTATTAGAAAAGGCTTATGGTTATATTACTGAGGAGCCATCCTTAGCAGACTTCGTTTTAAAGCTTTTTTGTACTGATTTTTGGCGTCAAACAAATTCTGATGATAAAAACTGGTTAAATAATAATTTGCTTCAGACCATGTCAGGTCAAGCGAATGCTATGGCTTTTATGAGTAGCTGGCGAGACAGTAGAAAACACGCAGAATGTTATGAAAAAATTGCACGCTTATTGGCATATAAACTGGAGATCAAAGCTAAGACTTCTAGCTGTCAACCTGCCCAAATGGTGGATTGTCAGACATTCGAAGAGATAGAGCAAAACATTATTGTTGGCTTAGTGAATAGCTTAATCGAAAATAGTACTGATATTGATTCAGCACAATTTGATGCCATTGTGTCACGCCGCTCATATGGCTATTGGGCCAAGCTTAAAACAGACTATGAATCAATCTATAGTGCACTTGGTAATGCTAAAGAATTAATGCAATTACGTAGTAAGTATGCGGGTGGCTTTCATTTCGAGAGTGCCAAAGAGATGTATACCGAATATGTGGATAATATATATAAATTTGATCAAGCCTATCGCTTATTTAGTGAAAAGGTCAACTTTACGTTGAGTAAGGGTTGGGAGATTCTTAGAAGCTTAAAAGAAGAAGTGGAAAGTTTATATATAAACTGGTATCTGCACCAGTTGGGTTTGGCTTGGGATAAACACCTGGGTGAAGAGCAGCTTTTAGATAACTGGAAAATTAAAGATATTCCGAATCAATATGATTTTTATAATCAACAAGTCCAATCAATATTGGCAGGCACCCAAATTAAAAGGGTTTTCGTCATTATATCGGATGCCTTTAGATATGAGATAGCCAACGAGCTTGACTCGATCATTAATAATGAAAAACGCTTTAAGTCAGACTTATCAACACAGTTGGGCGTCTTGCCAAGCTACACTCAACTTGGTATGGCATCGTTACTACCACACAAAACCTTAGAGTATGACAACAAAGGGAACTCTGCAGTATATGTAGATGGTGTATCGTCACAGGGCAGTGTGCAGCGTCAAAAAATATTGCAAAGCGTAGGCGGTGTTGCAGTAACCTCTAAAGATCTGATGAACTGGAATAACGAAGAAGGAAGAGAAAAAGTAAGCAACGCTAGAGTTGTTTATATTTATCATGACACGATTGACGCTATAGGTGACAAGCAGGGTTCTGAGCATAAGACTTTTGAAGCCTGCCGTGATGCTATTAATGAGCTTAAGAGCTTAGTAAATCGAATTATTAACAGGCTCAATGGTAGTAGGGTGATTATTACCGCTGATCATGGCTTTTTATTCCAAAATAAGAAGCTGACTACCACGGATAAAACGGGTATTGATGTTAAGAGCACTATGACCAATGAAAATAAGAAACGCTATATTGTTGGGAGAGACTTGAGCTCTAATGATCCGCATTGGAAGGGTCTGATCTCTAACACAGCGAATGGTGTTTCAGGGGAGGGTAAAGAGGTTGAGTTTATGATACCAAAATCCTCTCAGAGATTTCATTTTTCAGGTGGTGCTCAGTTTGTGCATGGTGGCGCAATGCTACAAGAAATTTGTGTGCCAATCATTACAGTGCGTGAGCTACAAAAAGAGCAGGTTGCAAAATATGAGAAGATGCCAGTAGGGGTTATTTCTGCCAAGCAGTCGATTAAGTTTGTCAATAATATCGATAAAGTCTCATTCATCCAAACAGATGCTGTGAATGCTGAATATAATCCAAGAAAACTTCATATCTATATCGTTGATAGTAACGGCCTTGAGGTCTCTAGCAAAGAAACATTAGTGTTTGGCAGCTCAAGTAGTAATATGGATGAGCGTAAGCAAGAGGCAACACTGAGTTTGATTGGATCAAGCTTTAGTAGAAATAATAAATATACACTAATTTTATTAGATGCAGATACTAATACAGAGTATGCACGTTATGATGTGACCATTGACCTTGCTATTCAGGATGAGTTTTTCTAAATATATTTGGATAAGAATATGACAATGAATAATGAACTGAATGGCAATGTAGATAATAATGCTATTCAAATTACTGATTTAGATGACTTATTAAATCAGCATTTCAAAGGCAGAGTAGTTCGTAAAGACTTAACCAAAAAGCTTAAAGAGGGTGCCAACGTACCGGTTTATGTACTCGAATATTTATTAGGTATGTACTGTGCCTCTAACGATGATGAGATAGTACTAAAAGGTCTTGAAAGTGTTAAAAAGATTCTTGCTGAAAACTATGTAAGGCCTGATGAAGCTGAAAAAATTAAATCATTAATTCGTGAGCGTGGCACATTTAAAATTATTGACAAAGTAAGTGTTAAATTAAATCAAAGAAAAGATGTCTATGAAGCGTTTCTTTCTAACTTAGGTATCAATGATGCCCTAGTACCTACTAATATAGTTAAAGAGAACGAAAAGCTACTTACTGGTGGTATTTGGTCCATTATCACCGTCCAATACTTCTTTGAAGAGGGGCAAAAGACGTCACCTTTTTCGATAATGAATCTGAAGCCCATTCAAATGCCTTCAATGAATATGGATGAAATATTCTCTGCAAGAGAGCATTTCACAAATGAGCAGTGGATGGATGTTATTCTGCGTTCAGTAGGGATGGAACCAACCAATCTAGAGGAGCGGGTTAAGTGGCATCTTATCGCTCGAATGATTCCATTTGTCGAAAATAATTATAACGTCTGTGAGCTTGGTCCTCGTGGTACGGGTAAAAGTCATGTATATAAAGAGTGCTCTCCAAACTCACTATTAGTGTCAGGTGGTCAAACCACAGTAGCTAATTTATTTTATAACATGAGTTCACGACAGGTAGGCCTTGTGGGCATGTGGGATTTAGTCGCTTTTGATGAAGTTGCTGGTATAAGGTTTAAAGATAAAGACGGTATTCAGATCATGAAGGACTATATGGCCTCTGGTTCTTTTGCTCGAGGTCGAGACTCTGTCGAGGCTAAGGCTTCTATGGTGTTCGTTGGTAATATTAACCAAAGTGTTGAAACTCTTGTGAAGACAAGTCATCTTTTAGCTCCCTTTCCTGAAGCAATGATTGATACAGCATTTTTTGATCGATTCCACTGCTATATACCTGGGTGGGAAGTACCAAAAATGCGACCAGAGTTTTTTACCAATAGCTATGGCTTAATCACTGACTATCTAGCGGAATACATGCGTGAAATGCGTAAGTATGGGTTTTCCGATGCGATTGATAAGTTTTTTAAGCTAGGTAACAACCTCAACCAACGCGATGTGATTGCTGTAAAACGTACAGTTTCAGGATTATTAAAGCTTTTGCATCCTGATAGTAAGTACACAAAAGATGATGTGCGTGACTGTTTGGTTTATGCGTTAGAGTCGAGACGTCGTATAAAAGAGCAGCTAAAGAAATTAGGCGGTATGGAGTTTTTTGACGTTCACTTCAGCTACATTGATAATGAGTCTTTAGAAGAGTTCTTCGTGAATGTTCCCGAACAAGGGGGCAGTAAATTAATTGCTGAGGGAGTACCTAGACCAGGCGTCGTACACTTAGTCACTCAGGGGAGCACTGACAAGTTAGGACTTTACCGCTATGAGACTCAAATGATGCCAGGTTCAGGTAAACATTCCGTATCTGGATTGGGCTCTAACACGGCTGCAAAAGAGGCTATACGTATTGGTTTTGACTATTTCAAAGGGAATTTAAAGCGTATTAGCGCATCTTCAAAATTCTCTGAATATGAGTTTCATTTGCATGTTGTTGAGCTTCATAATACTGGGCCGAACACTAAGTCATCATTGGCTTCCTTAATTGCTTTTTGTTCTATTCTAATGGGAAGATCAATACAAGAGCAGATGGTTGTTTTAGGTGAAATGACACTTGGTGGTGTGATTAACCCGGTGCAGAATCTAGCTGAAAGTTTACAATTAGCCATGGACAGTGGGGCTAAAAAAGTACTCCTACCAATGGCATCTGCTTCAGATATACCAACCGTACCGTCAGAGCTTTTTTCAAAGTTTCAGATCAGCTTTTATGCGGACCCAGTCGATGCTGTTTATAAAGCACTGGGTGTGCAATAAAATAATCACAATAGGTAAAAACATGCTGAAAAAACTACTGGTACTACTTATGATGCCATCTCTTAGCTGGGGTGCTACCTGTGTTGTACCGCCTAAAAGTCTGGGGTTCCTTGGTATATGGCCTACTCAAACACTTGCTGAGTTTTCATCTGCTCATAAAGGGGTAAGGATAGTAAGTAATTTTGATGAAGAGAGTGACAGCAGGGAAGGAAGTTTAGAGGCTATAGATAAACAAGGGAAGTTTGATACTATTTTCAAGCCTATTGAGGGGTTGGATGATTTTTTTGTCAGTCATATCTTGTTCAATGTCGACAAGAAAGAAATAACGTCCTTCGCAATAATGGGTGCTTCTATCACAGATAATATCAATAAAGAAAAGGATATATTAATAAGTAAGACGGGTATTCCTAGTAAGTATTGGGTAGCAGATAATAATCAAGGCCAATATACTTATCTATGTGATGATTATGAAGTAGTTGTGCGGAAAGATGATAGCAGAGGTGAGTTGGCGTTGATATTAATGAGCAGTCTATCAGAGATGTACAATTCTGACTCTACGAATATAGAAGAAAAGCATCGTTTTACTGCGAAGCAGCTTTCAACCAGTAAAGTTCAGAACCGTATAGCAGCAGAATATATTTCTTATTCAGGTTACGACTTATACGAGAACGATTCGCTATTTAGAACAAGGTTTAACGAGGTTTTTCTCAATAAGTTAAAGTTAAAAATAGATGATTTTGATATGAGTGAAGCACTGGATGCCACTAACTTTATTAACGGTACGTTAGCAACCTATTTTTGGCAAAAAAATAAATATTACAAAGACACTCAGTTAACTGTATATGTAGCCTATGAAAGCTATAACAATCATATGCTAGTGGTTAGTAAAGACTCAGATAATAATGTCAAAGTGTATGGTGATAAAGATAGTTCTTTGATTACCGCTATCATTAAATCACCAAGCTTCCCGTTAGAGATAGCATCAAAAATATATAACTAACAGCAACTATTTTCGAAGACGCTTCAGGAATGGGGCGTTTTTTGTGGCTGGCATGTGCTGCGGCTAGCGATAGTCCTGACTACTAACTATTAAAGACAGGAATATACTTTTTATAAAGGTATATAGAAAAAAGACTCACAAATAAATTATGAGTCTTTTAGAGCTTAATAATACTTATTTGCCTGTATAGCTGCCGTCAGGTTGTAGTTGACAAGACGTACCGCCCACATAGCTACCATCTGGACATATGGTCGTTCTATTAGAGTTTGAATTACCACTTCCAACGTAAGAACCGTTTGGTGCTAAGATAGCGCGGCTGCCTCCAACATAAGAGCCGTTTGGCGCTAAGGTGACATTTCCTCCTCCAACGTATTGACCATTAGGTGCCATAGTGCAACTATTTCCTGATACATAGCTACCATCTGGACAAATAGCAGATAATGCAGGGCTACTTAGAAGTAATGCGAACACTAAAGTTGATACGTTTTTGAAGTTCATAGATATAGTCTTTAAAGTATTATAGTTTGTTAATGATGTTAACAATTAGGAAGGTAATAAGCAAGGTTTTTAGAAGCTATAAGAACAAACCCCGATATCACTCCCGCCACCCAAGAATTTTGTAAAACCGAAAAACCCTGATAAGCGTTTACTGGAATGGATTCCCAGGGTTATCTGTATCAAACTGCGCTAGGTACATGGTACTTTGTCCGATGAATAATAATAATGCTGTACCCTAAAAAAGGACAGGATTATCACCTGATAAATAAGAAAAAACCAAAATACATCCAGATTCCTCATAAAAAATATATCGATTCATCCTGATGTAAGCATCACCTTTATGATTTGTTAGCAACCTCGCTTACCCCTTTGAGCTTGAATTGCTGGCTTTTTAAGATATTACAGTCAATCATTATTACTATAAATTCAAAATAATGTATAACCTAGAAACTAAATTACTAGGTGATCTACTATACTTGTCTTAATGATAGTAAATAATGAACGAATTAATATGATGGATACTTTAAGTGATGAGTATGAACTCTTTATTAGAGCAATAGCACGGGCCTGCGCCATTACCTTCCAAGGTAACGCCAGTAATGGGTTACAGCAAGATGCGTTTTTCTCTTTAGACCACTGGTATCAAGAGGGTTTAGGGGTAATGCCAGTGACATCAGTGCACACGCCGTTTTGCTTAGCGGTATCTGACGGTGTAGCAAGCTCAAATCAGTCGCAGCATTGCTCAAAGGCAGTAGTGAAGGCAGTTAGAGCGTTATGGAATGACAACCGAGTAGACGTCCAAAGTATGACATCAGGTCGTATTTATAAACAAATGAGCCAAACCAAGCACCCAAAAAAATGCTATGGCGCTGCAGTAACCCTCGCAATGGTTGTCGGAGAGCTAGATAACGGTGGAACAATAAATGCAAAGATAATCCATGTAGGTGATAGCCAGTGTGTACTGGCTAGGAAAAGAGGCGAAAGAGTGGCAGTGCTTAACCCGTGATCATAATTTGCTTAACGAGCTGATAGATGAGCAGGTAAAAGAGGAAGGTCGTCAAGCCAATTTTGACGATTACAATGGCACAGGTATGGCGGGAAGCTTATATAGCATTACTGAGAGCTTTGCATTGGCAGTGAATAGCGATGAGCCAAGCAGCGAGCAAACTAAAAGTACAAAACAGACCGTCACAGTGCAAGCAGGTGACAGTCTTGTAATCTGCAGTGACGGTATTCATGACTTAGTACCGAGTAATGAATGGGCGCTTATCGATAGCCAAATAGACTTACAAGAGTAGCTACAGGTGCTTAGGCGACAGGTTTATGACTCGGATGGCAATGCATATGATAATGGTACGGCTATTGTGATTCGGTTTGATTGACGAAATATATTTATTTTTTAGTTCAGTGCTTATTTAGCGGTTAAACCTGTTAGCTTTAATCAAGTTCAATTTATTCTAAGGAAAGTGAATGACAGATTTAGGAAGTGTAGCTAATCTAGAAAGTTATAAAGAGCTAATCGATAAGTTCAAAAAGCTAGATATCGTAACTAAAGAGCTGACGCTGTTTGATGTGGGTACGCGCAGACATTTTGAAAACCCAACCACAGAGCTGTTAAGCTTCTTTATAGATGATACAAGAGAACACGGCTTAGAAAATTGCTTTTTTAAAGGTATACAAGATGTTTTTATAAGTAGAGAAGTATCTATAGAGCTGGACGATTTGTTAAGCGTAGAAACTGAAGTCTCTACCGATAAAGGCAATCGTATTGATTTAATATTAGAAACCAATGAAGCGTTAATCATAGTCGAATGTAAGATTTATCATGGGCAAAACAATCCATTTGATGATTACTTAAATTATGGTAAGCAGCATATCAAAGATAGTAAGCAAAATGATGAAAAGCAGAAAAAGCTGATATCTTTGGTGATTTGTCTTGACGGTAGGATTGAGCCATCTTTAATGAATAAGGGCTGGCATGGCATCTCTTATCAAGAGTTAGTAACAGCCATAGAGCCGCATTTATCACAAGCACTACTAGACAATCCGTATAATAAATGGAGTCTATTCGCTAGAGAGTTTTTACTACATTTAAAGGAGTTGGGTAATATGGGCGAGATAAGCAAAGATGAGATCGAGTTTTTAAATGAAAATATCAATGATTATTTTGAATTGAGTAAGTATTTTTATGAAAATCTAATGCCAAAAATAGGTGAGAAAATAAGAGTAGATTTAAATAATAGTGATAGTTTGAATAACTTTGAATGCAAAGCTAAATACAATAAGTGGAATTATTATGAACCCGTTAGAACATTCTCGAACATACATTGGAAATCAAGATCTGATATTAATTTTATTATAAGGGCGGACAAAGCGCCAGTATTATGTGAAATAATTGTATTTGTTAATTGGCCTTCAAATGAACCGATTAACAGTTTTAAGCTTTTATTAAACAATAGGCTATTAAAAAATAGTAAAAATAATTTCAAAAAATATAATAGCTCTTTTTGGTATATTTCATGGGAGTTTAATGAAATTAACATCAAAGAGATATCAAGTAAAATAGTTGAATTAATGGTGTGTTTAAACGATTTTGAACTCAATCACCGACCATTAATCTCAGAGTAAGAAATGAAAACCTACCCAATCGCCAGCTGCAACAAATCAGCCCGTCTGTTTGCGCTTTATCAGCGCTTGCCACGTAGTAAAGACAAGGCTATTTCACTCACAGAGCTAATGAGTGCTTATGGTGATAATCCTAACCATTACGCAAATGAGCGCAAAAATTTAGAGAACGACCTAACGAGTCTGAATCAAATATTTGATGATATTTTCCGTAGTGAAGCCTTGGTTAGAATACCGGCATGGGGTCAAAATATTAGCGGTAAGACAGCACAGTTTTATATTGAAGCCAGCTTTAGCATAGATATTATTAATGAACAAACCGTCTTCTTTTGGCAGATGCTTGCTAACTATACGGCAAACTACTTGCCAGCACCCTTTAAGCAAAGTATTAGCGATAAGCTGACCCAGTTAGGTCGTCAAGACAAGTACAGCTTCAACCAAAGCAGGCTAGGACAATGGCAAGACCATCTCATTACTTTACCCAGTATCGTACAAGCACCAAAGCTTGATAGCGATGTGCTGGCCAGCATTCATCAGGCGTTGTTACAAAACAAGCAACTTCAAATCAGCTATCAAAACAAATGGCGTGATAGTCCTATCGACAGAGTAATCTATGCTAGAGGAATTATTTTTATCGACAATATGATTTATCTCACTGGGTTTAATCCAACGAATGATCATATCGATGATAACGTCTTGTTAAAGGCGCACCGTAATTTTGCAGTTAACCGTATCACTAAAGCGGCAGTCACTGATGAGCCAATACCAGACTGGGTGCAGCAAGATGCATTTAAATTAGAGAGCCTGCATAGCTTGGGTAAGCTTGAGCCGACTGATAGTACGCAAATAAAGTTGGTAATAAAAGTACAAAAATATGCCTGCCAGCATTTATACGAGCGGCCATTATCGTCTGATCAAACGATTACGGTTATCGATGACACTTGGAATGAGGTGCGCGCAACGGTTGCTAATACTCAGCGTCTGCAAGATTGGCTAGTAAGTATGTCGCAGTTGGCAGTAGTGGTTGAACCGCTAGAGCTAAAAACAGCTATTCTTAAGCGTTTAGAAAGTGGGATGAAATTATATACAAAATAGTTGATCAAGCATTTTGCCAAAAGTACTAAAAAAATATTTTTAGAATATAATTAAGGAGCTTAGAATGATAACACCTAACTTATTTAAATTTGCCACCTCTGAGCTATCACAAGACGCTTTTATCTGCTGGCTTCTGTCTTGGGCAGACCAAGACTATCAGGCAGGAGACGATAAACACAAAGCACTAAATAAGATAGCAACCAGTGTGTTGGCATTGTTTTTTAATAAAGCGAGTAAATCACTACCGAGTAGCATTGATAAAATAGTAGTGAGACGTCAAGTGAGTAATATTGATGTTCTTTGTATTATCAATGAGACTTACTGTGTATTAATCGAAGATAAAGTGGGCAGTATTCAGCATTCTGATCAGTTGGTTCGATACAAGCAGTTTATGCTCAATGGGCACGCTCAAACCTTTACAGAAGATAAGGTCGTTCCTATTTATTTACAAACGCATGATCAAAGCAACTACAATGCTGTGTTAAAGGACGGCTTTTATCCAGTAACTAGAAGAGATTTATTAGACATCTTTGATAGTGAAAAAAATGCGGCATTGCAAGAGAGTGATATATACAGCGATTATCATAACTACCTGCAGTCTATTGAAGAGGCGGTGCAAAGCTTTAAATCGCAACCTGTTAAAGAGTGGAAAAAACGGGCTTGGATTGGCTTTTTTCAATATTTACAGTCTTACCTAGAAGAAGGCAATTGGAAGTATGTAGCCAATAAGTCAGGAGGGTTTATGGGTTTTTGGGCATTCAAGCAAGTGGTAGGTGATGTCGCTGTCTATTTACTACTAGAACAAAATAAGGTTTGCTTTAAAGTCTCAGTTCCCAGTAGTGAAGGGCGTAGCAAGATTAGGAATGAGCTTTATAAATTATTTAAGATAGAAGCATCTAAGTTTGATTTAAACGTGACTAAGCCAAAGCGCTTTGGTTCAGGCAAGGATATGACCTTTGCTATACTAGACACAGATGTCTTTGAGAGTGAAAATTCAATAGACCTGCAACAGGTTAATAAACTGATGGATGAAGTGCAAAAACTCATTAATCATGCCGTAAATCAGTATAAAAATACAAACGATTGATAATTGTAGTGTCATAACATTTAGAGTAATAAAAGGTCTAATGATGAAATATCAGCTCGACAACTCGCAAATAGATGACGTCCCGAGTG
>Ga0208014_1000322_pt1 | contig 22140 bp, 16 predicted proteins | sample 25_taG_FD_184099 | JGI IMG/M metagenome (GOLD analysis project Ga0208014, IMG submission 184099) | Marine viral communities from Cariaco Basin, Caribbean Sea - 25_WHOI_OMZ (SPAdes) (version 2) | ecosystem: Environmental > Aquatic > Marine > Oceanic | place: Caribbean Sea: Cariaco Basin...
TTCACTAAATCAAGTTTTAGCTCAACACTAAAAACCCGGCGTTGTTTACCTTTTTCCATTGTTTAAAAGTTTAAGAAAAAGGGCAACTTATTTCAGTCTTAGTCAAAACGAAGAACCTACTACAGATAACAAATTCTATTACAATCCAAAATTTTTCAACAATATAGAATAAAAAAGTCTATTGTTCTATGAGCTATTGTCTTGATTCCTGATTCCAAAAGCATAGTGGCCTATTTTCTTTATTTCAAGATTCTAATTCCACATCAACTTTCCCTTACTTTACAAAAAAGGATGAAAAGCCATTTAAGGCTTTCTAATATTTCATTTTTTTTAAAATCTCCAACCATGCTATTAAATATTTCCCAAAGCTTGGATGAAGATTTTTTGATCCCCTCTGCTTAGTGTAATTTGAATAAAAATTACGATCTGATAGACAAATGCGAAAAAACAATTTTACTAAAATTAATAATTACGGTTTTATAGGAAATCTGCAAACTACTGCTTTAGTCTCCAAACAAGGGGATATCGATTTTATATGCTTTCCCAATTTTGATTCACCTACGGTTTTTGCGACCATACTGGATGAAGACAAAGGTGGCTGTTTTTCTATTGAGCCATTAATTGAAAATTTAGAATATAATCAGTTTTACATCACTGATACCGCCAATCTTATCACCCGGTTTTCGTCCAAAGACGGAATGGGCGAAATTTGTGATACCATGGTGATCGATGAAAAGGACCACAAGTTTAAATTGCTTAGAAAAATAACCACTACCTACGGTAATGTTTCTTATCGCGTAAAATGCAAACCACGATTTAATCATGCTGAGAAAAGGCATACGGCTTCTCAAAAAGAAAATGAAATTACTTTTTGTAAAGACGATAAAAGCATTCTTTGTTTAAATAGCTGCCAGGATTTGTATATCGCTATGGACGATGGTTTTTCTGAATTTACCTTATCCGAAAGAGAATCGGCTTATTTCATTCTAACCGATTTCCATTTGTCTGAAGAACAACAGCAAAACATGTCTGACTTTGGAGAAAAATATTATGAAGAAAGTAATGAATATTGGAGAAAATGGGTAAGTCAATGCACGTACAAAGGTCGCTGGATAGAAACAGTTATAAGATCGGCCATTACTTTAAAGCTCCTAACTTCTCATAAAGAAGGAAGTATTATCGCGGCACCCACATTTGGTTTGCCAGAAAAAATTGGAGGTGAAAGAAACTGGGATTATCGATATACCTGGATAAGGGATGCCGCTTTTGCTATGTATGCTTTTTTAAAACTAGGTTTTAAAGAAGAAGCAACTTCATTTTTTAAATGGGTAGAGAAGTATTGTTTTAAGGATAAAATGGATTTAGTATATACTTATGATGGAAAAACACCACCAGATGAGCGTACACTAGATCATTTTAACGGGTATAAAAACAGTAAACCGGTTCGGGTGGGCAACGAAGCTAAAAATCAAACCCAACTTGATATTTATGGCGAACTTATCGATGCCGTCTACGTTTATTATTTGCACGACGGTCCAATCAAAAAAGACTTCTGGAAAAATATAAAACATCATATAGAATATGTTTGTGAACATTGGAAAGATAAAGACCGCGGGATTTGGGAAATTAGAGGGGATAAAAAAGAATTTCTACATTCCAGATTAACCTGTTGGGTGGCGTTGGATCGCGGAATTAAAATTGCAGAAGGTAATAATTTCGAGTTTCCTCGAAAGAAATGGGAAGAAGTAAGAGAACAAATTAAGCATAGTATCTACACCGACTTTTGGAACGAAGAAAAACAGTCATTTGTTCAACATAAGGGTACAGATGAACTGGATGCTTCGGTATTATTAATGCCAATTCTTCACTTTATTGATAAACACGACGAGAAGTGGAAAAAAACCTTGCAAGCGGTAGAGCGAGAATTAAAATACGATGTGCTTATATACCGTTATCGTGCTGCCGAAACCGATACTGACGGACTGGAAGGCGAAGAAGGAACCTTTACCATGTGTTCTTTTTGGTATATCGAATGTTTGGCACTGGGTGACCGCATCGAAGAAGCTGCTGAAAATTTTGCCAGGATTTTAGGCTATGGTAATTCACTACGATTATTTAGTGAACAAATAAGTAAAAGCGGGGAACAGGTTGGTAACTTTCCGCAAGCCTTAACGCATTTGGCACTCATCAATGCCTGTTTGGAACTCAATAAAAAAATGGATAGAAAAAAGAATAATTAACTATGTAAATTAGCTACTTTTTAAAACTTCTAAAAATTTCTGTAAAAACAGCAGCGGCAATTAATACTCCGCCAATCATGGTGTTTGCTGACGGAATTTCATTCAAAATAAAATAACCTAATACAATACCATAAATAGGCTGGGCACTGCTTATAATACTGGCGGTAGTCGCCGAAAAATATTTAAAACTACTCACTAAAAGAGTATGGCCTACAGATGTTGTGAATAACCCCAATATTAAAACAGGTGCCAGTTGCGATGGAATAACCGATAAATCAAAGAAAAACAAAACCGGAAGCAATAACCCGCTAACTACAAACATCTGGTACAACATTAGAACCGAACCATTGTAAGTTGAGGCTTGCTGTTTCATTAAAATATTCCGAAGTGAATATAAAAAAGCCGAACCAACACCAAAACAAACTGCAATGGTTTGTTGGTTATCCAAACTAAATTCTGGCACTAAAAAATAAACACCTAATAACACCAGAACACCTAAAAGCAGATGTAGCTTATTGAAACCCGTTTTACGAATTATCGGTTCTAAAAAAGTGGTGATAACAGGATATGTATATATAGAAAGCATCCCTATAGCAACACTGGATAATTTTAGCGCCTGAAAATAGGTGAGCCAGTGCGCGCACATTAGAAAACCAGCAAATAAAACTTTCAGAAGATCATTATTATTTTCAAAATTTAGCTTAAAACCTTTAAGCTTACAAAAAATAAGCAACGCCCAAACAGCAATAAAAGATCTAAGAAAAATGATTAAAAAAGGACTCAAATCTATATACCTACCCAAAGTCCCAGAAGTACTAATAATTACAACCGCCAGGTTTAATTGAAAGATATGTTTTAAGTAGGCTTTTTCTTCAACCAAATTACAACATTTTAGCGTGCATAATCATTTACTTTTTCCTTAATTACATCGGCAACGGGGCGATTATCGATTTTACTTTCTAGCCACGAAATAATATCAAGATATAAAAAAGCACGACGCTCATACGGATGATCTTCGTACCGTTTTAGTGTGGCGTGAAGCTTTCGGAATTCATCTTTTATATCAAGCGGACTAACATCAGGCAGATTTCGAAGGAACTTAATCATTTCCTTTTGAACCTCGTGTAGGTCGTTCATCCTGATTAAAAATTTATAAGTAGATTTTATTAATCGCTCTAAATGATAATCCATGCCTGCTTCATAATGAGCAACCAGACTCAGTATCCTCGAAAAACACATTAAATCTTCACGCATTTCCAAAGATTTGTTTTGAATGATTTTTCCTAAATATTCGATACATTTTTTGTTATTACCATCACCAAAATAAAGCGATGCGATTTTATAATAAAACACCATAATGTGATGCTCGTCAATTTTTCCTTTAAATCGCTTGATTTTTTGATCGATCTTTTCTACCAGAGTTTCGCCACCGTGAAACTCTCCTTTCATAAACCTTAAGTTTAGTTTATTTTCATAGAGATATAGGAAAGACAGGGAGGCTATATTATCATCATCAGGAATTTTTGGGTTTTTAAGCGTATCCTCAAATCGATGTAAAACTTTTTCGAAAGTTGAAGTATGGTTCAGGTAAAATAATGATTCTAACAAGTAATGGTTGCCTTTTAAATAGAAAACAGGATGCACAGGAATTAAATGCTTGTTATCGTTAAAAAGATCGATCCATTTAGAAGAATATTTAAAAGCATTCAGGAAGTTTTGCGTAATAAAACTATACCACAAATGAGCCTGAAATAGCCATAACTTCTCCTTAAATCCCAAATCTGCAAAAGTGTATTCAGGTAAGTTTGTTTCAAAATAATTATGAATCGCTGTGGCTTCTTCTTCTGTACGAGCATACCCCATTTTTAGAAAAATGCCATATAACTGCAACGATAAATTGGATAACTTACTAGAAATCTGGTTAAGATTGGTAAGTTCTTCTGTTTGTTTTATTAAAATTTCGGCCCTGTTTTCAATACTTCTGGTGATATATTGGGATTCAATAATTTTTTCGAGCTCCAAAATCTCGTAAGCCAGGTTTTTCTCCTCATAAGCTAAAGCAGTAGCTTTCGTTTTATCCAGGAGCTTTAAACTTTGCTTATAAAGGCCTTTTCGATATAAAATAATAGCAAAGTCTAACTGTTCCCTAATCTGAATCGGAATACTTTGATGGGCTGGGTTTAGACGTAAACTAATTAAAATCTGCTTGTACAAATGTGCCTTAATATTGGACAATTGTTGCTTGGTGATATTGGTGTTTTTAAGCAGTAATTCTTCATCATACCTTTTTTGCTTGCTTAAAACTTTAAACAGGTTGAGAAATTTACTATCTGAATTCACCCCAATTCTTCCTACATACAACGAAAATTGTCTCTTTTCGGAAGGAGAAAGTGATTTTATTAAAGAAAATAGGTTATCCGTTAAATCGTTGGTCATTGTAACAAGATACTTTTTAAATAACTGATAATCAGTTATATTACAAAAATATAACTCATTTAATTATCGTAACACTTAAACAGGTCTACTACGTGAGCAGTAGGCTTTGTTATACTTTAGTTAAAGATAAAGCAAAAAAAAACTCTTATGAGCGCAGAAAAGGTAGAAATTTTTGACACAACTTTGAGAGACGGTGAACAAGTTCCCGGATGTAAATTGAATACAGCACAAAAATTAAAAATTGCGGCAAGACTGGATGAGCTGGGGGTAGATGTAATAGAAGCCGGATTTCCTGTATCAAGTCCTGGTGATTTTCAATCTGTGACCGAAATATCAAAAATAGCAAAAAACGCTGCCGTTTGTGGACTCACCAGAGCCGTAAAAAAAGATATCGAAGTTGCTGCTGAAGCCTTAAAATATGCAAAAAAACCTCGTATTCATACAGGGATAGGAACTTCAGATTCTCATATTAAATATAAATTTAATGCTACTCCAGAGCAGATTATCGAACGTGCGGTCGAAGCTGTTGCTTACGCTAAAAACTTTGCCGATGATGTCGAATTTTACGCTGAAGATGCCGGCAGAACCGATAACGCTTTTCTTGCGCAGGTCTGCCAGGAGGTCGTCAACGCTGGGGCTACCGTTTTAAATATTCCAGACACTACAGGATATTGCCTTCCTGAAGAATATGGAAAAAAAATAAAGTACCTAAAAGATCATGTGGCGGGTATTGATAATGTAATCATTTCCTGTCATTGCCATAATGATTTAGGATTAGCTACTGCTAACGCCATTGCTGGTGTTGCCAATGGTGCACGACAAATTGAGTGTACCATCAATGGCATTGGTGAACGTGCCGGAAATACTGCATTAGAAGAAGTAGTAATGATCCTTCGCCAACACCCTACTTTAAACTTAAATACAGACATTAACCCAAAATTACTATTTGAATTAAGTAAAATGGTTTCTAAAGAAATGGGGATGTTTGTTCAGCCAAATAAAGCAATTGTAGGAGCAAATGCTTTTGCTCATAGCTCTGGGATCCACCAGGACGGGGTTATTAAAAACCGTGAAACTTACGAAATTATTGATCCTGCTGATGTTGGCGTAACAGAATCTGCTATTGTTCTAACTGCCCGCAGCGGTCGTGCCGCTTTAGCTTACAAAGCCAAAAAAGTAGGTTATAATCTTACAAAATTAGAACTGGATGCTGTTTATACCGAATTTCTTAATTATGCAGATATGAAAAAAGAGGTATTAGACGAAGATATCCATGAAATCATGGCCATTTCTAAAAAGAAAATTAAAGCAATCGCGTAACGACGTCATATTAAGTTTTATAAAACTTATCATAACACAGCCCTCGTGCTGTGTTTAAAAATTTAAAGAAATGAAGAAAACCCTTTTTGATAAAATTTGGGATGCCCATGTGGTAGAGTCGATTCCTGATGGTCCGGACATTCTATATATCGATCAGCACTTAATTCATGAAGTTACGAGTCCACAAGCTTTTAACGAATTAAAAGAGCGGGAGATTCCTGTTTTTCGACCTAATAAAATCGTGGCCACCGCAGATCACAACACGCCAACTGAAAATCAGCATTTACCGGTTAAGGATTTGCTATCCAGAAAACAATTAAAAGAACTTTCACAGAACTGTGAAGAAAACAATATTACACTTTATGGTTTGGGACATCCTTACAACGGGATTGTTCACGTAATGGCGCCAGAACTGGGGATCACACAACCCGGTAAAACCATGGTTTGTGGGGATAGTCACACTTCGACCCATGGAGCTTTTGGTGCAATTGCTTTTGGGATAGGTACCAGCCAGGTAACTCAGGTTTTCGCTTCACAATGCTTATTGGTAGAAAAGCCTAAAAGGCTGCGTGTAAACGTAAACGGAGATCTGAGAAAAGGAGTTACTCCAAAAGATGTTATTCTTTACGTGATCAGTAAACTAGGGACAAACTCCGGAACGGGCTATTTTTGCGAATATGCCGGTGATGTTTTTGAAAATATGTCGATGGAAGGTCGCATGACCGTTTGTAACATGAGTATTGAAATGGGAGCTCGTGGCGGACTAATTGCACCAGATCAAACTACTTATGATTATGTTGAAGGAAGAGAGTTTGCGCCCAAAGGAGAAGAATTTGATAAGCTAAAAGCGTATTGGGAAACTTTAAAAACCGATGAAGGTGCCGAATTTGATCAGGAATATTCTTTTGATGCCGAAGATATCGAGCCAATGATCACCTACGGTACCAATCCTGGTATGGGAATTAAAATTACCGGCGCCATACCTGTTGAAGGAGGTAAAAGTGATGCTAAAGCCTTAAGCTATATGGGCTTTAAGCCTGGAGAAAGTTTAATCGACAAACCTATTAATTATATCTTCATTGGCAGTTGTACAAATAGTCGTATCGAGGATTTCAGAATGGCAGCGAGCTATATCAAAGGAAAGAAAAAAGCAGAAAATGTAAATGCATTAATCGTTCCCGGAAGTAGACAGGTAGCCGCTCAAATTCAGGAAGAAGGTCTCGATAAAGTTTTTGAAGAAGCAGGCTTTAGATTAAGACAACCCGGGTGCTCAGCCTGCCTGGCAATGAACGATGATAAAATTCCGGAAGGCGAATATTGTGTTTCTACCAGTAACAGAAATTTTGAGGGTAGGCAAGGGCAAGGTTCAAGAACAATTTTAGCGAGCCCACTTACTGCTGCAGCAACCGCCGTGGCCGGAAAAATAACCGACTTTACAAAAAGCTTGAATTAATGGAAAAATTCACCACACTACAAGATACAGCCGTCCCGTTAGAGGTCGAAAATATAGATACAGATCAAATCATCCCTGCACGTTTCCTTAAGGCAACAGATAAAGCAGGTTTTGGTGAAAATCTTTTTAAAGACTGGCGTTTTGACAAAGATGGAAAACCTGTAGAGGATTTCTCACTAAACCAGGATCAATACTCAGGACAAATTTTAATCGCAGGAAACAACTTTGGTTGCGGTTCAAGTAGAGAGCATGCTGCATGGGCATTAAAAGCCTATGGTTTTAAAGTAGTTGTTTCCAGTTATTTTGCAGATATTTTTAAAGGTAATGCACTAAATAATGGTTTATTACCGGTTCAGGTTTCTCCTGAGTTTTTGGACGAACTCTTCCTTGCCATTAAAAAAGATAATAAAGAAAGCTTTAAAGTTGATCTCGAAAATCAAAAAATTCAAATTATAAGCAGCGGTAAATCCGAAAATTTTGCTATAGATGCTTACAAAAAGACCTGTTTAATTAATGGTTTTGATGATATTGAATTTTTAGTGAGTAAATTGGATGCCATCAAGAAATTTGAAGAAAAACAAACGCAAATGCGTGAAGCTGCGATTCAGGAATAGGAACTGGATCTAAAAACTTTTATAGCACAACATATGAAACTAAAAATAGCCGTATTAGCCGGAGATGGAATTGGACCGGAAATTACACAGCAATCCATAAAAATACTTAAAGCTATTGGCGATCGTTTTGATCACGAATTTGAATTCGAAGAGGCGATTGTTGGTGCCGCTGCAATAGATTTACTGGATAATCCATTACCTGAAGCAACTTTAGACCTTTGTAAAAAATCTGATGCTGTACTATTTGGTGCCATAGGTCATCCCAAATATGATAATAACCCGGATGCTAAAGTGAGACCAGAACAGGGATTATTGAAATTAAGGAAAGAATTAGGTCTTTATGCCAATATCCGTCCTGTAACTACTTATCCTAAACTTATCGATAAGTCGCCGCTTAGACCGGAAAGAATTCAGGGTGCAGATTTAACGATTTTTAGAGAGTTAACAGGAGGAATTTATTTTGGTGAAAAAAGCCAGAGTGAAGATGGACAAAGCGCTACCGATGTGTGTACCTATTCTGTAGTAGAGATCGAAAGAATGGCGCACTTAGCTTTTAAAGCTGCCCAACAACGACGTAAAAAATTAACCCTGGTAGACAAAGCCAATGTTTTGGAAACTTCCCGTCTTTGGAGAAAAACCGTAAAGAAAATTGCTGAAGAATATCAGGACGTAGAATTAGATTTCTTATTCGTAGATAATGCAGCTATGCAAATGATCTTGAATCCTAAGCAATTTGATGTAATTCTTACTGAAAATATGTTTGGTGATATCATTTCTGATGAAGCCAGTGTAATTGGAGGAAGTATTGGTTTATTAGCTTCAGCTTCTGTTGGTGGCGATAATGCAATGTTTGAGCCCATTCACGGGTCTTATCCCCAAGCTACGGGTAAAGGAATTGCCAATCCTGTAGCATCGATCCTCTCTGCAGCAATGCTACTGGATCATTTTGGTCTTATTGAAGAAGGCCATGTCATAAGAAAAGCAGTGGCCACCAGTATCAAACTAAATGTATGTACTGAAGATATTAATAAAGATAATCCTTACAGTACTGAAAAAGTTGGAGATTTCTTGGAAGGCCTAATTAGCGAGTCTGAAAATAATATCAATGACGAAAATCTTAATTTTGGTCAAATGACCATCATCTGATTTCAAGTTTGTAATCTTAGTTAGATTAAAAAGGGGGGTATACATAGTCCCCTAAAATTGTGTAAGTTTGTATAGAGAAAGGGTTAGATTTATTAAAGTCTAGCCCTTTTTTAATACATAATCATCTATAAATTAGACCACAGTTAAAAGAGAGCATTTTTTAAAAGCATAAAAAAAGCTATCCATTTTGGATAGCTTCTATTGTTTTATTAAAAAATGCTCTTAGAACATTTCTCTTCCTGCAAAGTGAAAAGCACCTTCGATAGCAGCATTTTCATCGCTATCACTACCGTGTACTGCGTTCTCTCCTACAGAAGAAGCATATTTTTTTCTAATAGTTCCTTCAGCAGCATCTTCAGGGTTTGTTGCACCAATCAAAGTTCTAAAATCTTCAACTGCATTTTCTTTTTCCAAGATTGCAGCAACAATTGGACCTCGAGTCATAAATTCTACCAATTCTCCGAAGAACGGACGCTCTTTATGAACCGCGTAAAAAGTCTCGGCATCAGCTGTTGTCATTTGCGTTAACTTCATGGCTACGATTCTAAAACCTGAAGCATTGATCTGATCTAAAATTGCACCAATATGCCCCTTTTCTACAGCATCAGGCTTAATCATGGTGAAAGTTCTGTTTCCTGCCATTTCGTGTTTTTTAAATTTTCAGCAAAAATAACCAATTCTCTTCCAAATACAAGGTTATTAAAACTTTATATCAATTTTCTAAAATTTCACGCTGGTTTCTTGCAAAAGCGCATTTTCTATGCCTCTCATTTGCATATTAACTTCCTCATTTTCAAAATCAAAGTTCAAAACACCAAAACTTAGCTGAAAGATCACCTCACCTTCTCGATACATATTAGCTTCCCCACTAAAACTCTCATAAACATGCGTCATTCCACTAGAAGTAAAATCATATAATGGCGCCTTCAAACCTTCGATATCCATTTTTGAAAATTCTGAAATATGACGATCTCCACTAATTATAATAGGTTTTTTAATTCCTGAACTCGCAATCAGATCTAACAAATGCTCACGTTCTTCTGGGAAATTCGCCCATTTCTCAAAACGATGCTGCATGCTAAGCACCTGTATACTACTCATTATAATATGATAATCTGTCGTGCTATTATTTAGTTCCTTCTCTAACCACTTCCACTGCGCATCTCCCAAAATGCTACCTCCCCTACTCTCATTAATTGGATCTCTAAAATACCGGGTATCCAATAATATAACTTTTATCGTATTTCCATCAGCAATTAAATCTTGCGCATAATAGACACCTTCACGAGCACGACGTACATCGCTCTGTGGTACATTCATAAAATCAAGAAATAATTGCTGACTTTCGGCTTTCTTCTCCCATTCTTTCCCTGCGTTATTTTTTCCAAAATCATGATCGTCCCATGTACCTAACATCACAGCAGTATTTACCAATTTTTGATAGGCCTCAACATTTTGCTGAAAATCGTACATTGCTTTCATTTTTTCCATATCTGGCGTATCGGCGTAAATATTATCACCACCCCATATAAAAGCATCGGGTTCATTATCCAGTATAGGCTCCCATAATGGTTGGGGATTATCCTGATCATTACAACTACCAAAAACAATGGTAAAGTCATAATCTTTTTTAGGTATTTCCTGTCGTTCTTTATGTGTTATACCAGAAGTAGAATTACAGCCAACCAAAAATAAAATCAATGAAAATCGTAAAATTTTAATCATTTTTGTTGTTTTGTTTTCCATAAAAATAAACATTACCAAAAAACTCTTTAAATGGAAACTTAGGCTTAACGTAATGATAAATTATCACTTGTTAAACTTTTTACCTCCTTAGCTTCTACAAGCAGTACTGAATCTAATAGAATTTGATGATTTTGGAACAAGACTGATACGTAAGAATAGGAAAACATTTTATAAATTCGAATTAAGCTTCAATGGAATTAAAGTCTTAATGAGGCATTAAATTGTATCTTTACACTCTTATGATAGAGCAATATATTTTAGAAATAACGGCCGAATTATCCAAAGCGAACAATATAGTAATTGTTCCTCACAAAGGCCCAGACGGCGATGCGATGGGAAGCACATTGGCTTTGATGCATTTCCTAAAGGATAAAGGACATAATGCCAATGTTATCGCTCCTAATGAATACCCTAATTTCCTTAAATGGTTACCTGGTAACGACCAGGTGATTATATATGAAGAAAGTAAAAAACTGGCCGACGACATTATTGAAAAAGCAGAGATTATTTTTACTTTAGATTTCAATGATCTATCTCGTTGTGGTGATATGCAACAGGCACTAGAAGCTAGTGAAGCAACTTTTATAATGATCGATCACCACCAGGAACCGGCAAATTATGCAGACTATACGTATAGCGATACCAGCATGAGTTCTACCTGTGAGATGGTATATCATTTTATAGAACGGCTTCGTGCTAAAAACAAAATCACTCCTGAAATTGCCAGCTGTTTGTATACTGGGATTATGACCGATACCGGTTCATTCAGGTTTTCAAGCACTACACCAAACACCCACCGCGTAGTCGCAGATCTTATTGAAAAAGGTGCCGAAAATAGCAAAATTCATCAGGATGTCTTTGATACGAATTCTGAAAGTCGTTTACAATTATTAGGGGTAGCTTTGCAAAATTTAAAAGTCAACCGACAGTTTAGAACCACTTATATTACCATTTCGCAGGAAGAATTAGATGCCCATAACTTTAAAAAAGGAGACACTGAAGGTTTTGTAAATTACGGGCTCTCCTTAGATGGAATTGTTTTTGCAGCTATCTTTATTGAAAATAAACAGGAAGGAATCATTAAAATTTCATTCCGTTCTAAAGGCGATTTTTCAGTAAATAGCTTTGCAAGGGCTCACTTTAATGGCGGTGGTCATAATAATGCTGCTGGCGGAAGAAGTGAAATGTCCATGAACGACACCATCGTAGAATTTAACAAACTGCTTCCTGAATATAAAGAACAACTTCAGGCATGAAAAAACTAATTTTTAGCTTATTATTTATCGCTGCATTGGTTTCCTGTAAATCTCCAGAAGCTCGCTATCCCGTAAGTCAACATTCAGGAAGTTATATCAACGAATCGGTAGCGAGAAATAAAAAGCTTTTGGCAGAAGAAGAATCTTTAATAAAAAAGATCATTGCAAACGACAGTAGTAAAAATTATATCGCCAGTAATGGCGGATTTTGGTATTTCTATAATAAAAAAGTAGCCGACTCCGTTTCTAAAACAAAACCGGAATTTGGCGATATTGTAAATTTCGATTATTACATTCAAACCTTAAATGACCAAACGATATACGGTGAAGGCGAAAAGCCAACAAAAGAATATGCTATAGATCAGGAAAACTTGTTTAGCGGTTTAAGAGATGGCTTAAAATTGATGAAAGCCGGGGAAACGGTTACTTTCTTATTCCCTTCTTACAAAGCTTTTGGATATTATGGCGATAAAGATCGAATTGGAACTAATATTCCAATAAAAACTACAGTTACTTTACATTCTATCCGGGAACAGGATTCTATAAACTAAAAAATCTTATTTATTTTTGCTTAAAATTAAAATTTATATAATGAAGAAATTTAGCCTTTTACTTTTAAGTGCTATTGTTTTGGCTTTTACAGCCTGTAAAGACGACTACCCAGATTTAGAAGACGGGATGTACGCTAAGTTTGATACCTCTATGGGGCCTTTTATAGCCGAGCTATATTATGAGCAAACCCCGATTACTGTTGCCAGCTTTGTTTCACTGGCTGAAGGAAACAGCACAATGGTAGACAGTACTTATAAAAACAAAAATTTTTATGATGGAATTATTTTTCACAGAATCATTGACGGTTTTGTAATACAAGGTGGTGATCCTACCGGTACAGGTCGTGGTGGCCCGGGTTACCGTTTCCCTGACGAAACTATCGACAGCTTAAGCCATGAATCTAAAGGTATCCTTTCTATGGCCAATGCAGGCCCAGGAACAAATGGAAGCCAGTTTTTTATTACCCTTGCTCCTACTACAAATTTAGATGGAAGACATACCGTTTTTGGAAAAGTCGTAAAAGGACAGGATGTTGTTGATGCCATAGGCAAAGTAGAAACCGACCCTAGTGATCGACCTGTAAAAGATGTAGTCATTAATTCAGTTGAAATTATTAGGAAAGGGAAATCTGCCAGAAAATTCGACGCGCCTAAGGTTTTTGAAAACGAACTTCAGAAAATTAAAGAAGCTGAAGAAGAAGAAGCCAGAAAACTTGAAGAAGCAAAAGCTGAAAATAAAGCGATGTTCGAAAAATATCAAGACGAAGCTAAAACATTAGATAGTGGATTAGGAATTTATATTCTTAAAGAAGGCGAAGGTCCAAAACCTAAAATTGGGCAAAACGTTGGTGTGGATTATGAAGGTTACTTTACCGATGGTGGTATTTTTGACACCAGCAAAGAAGAGGTAGCAAAAAAATGGGATATCTTCAATGAAATGCGAAGTATGCAGGGTGGTTATGCTCCCCTAAATATTAGTTATGGCCCAGATGCTCCTATGATCGCCGGGTTTAATGAAGGAGTTCAACAAATGAAAGTTGGTGATCAGGCCATTTTATATATCCCAAGCCATTTAGCCTATGGCGAAAGAGGTCGAGGTCCAATCGAACCGAATACCGATTTAGTTTTTATCGTAGATCTGGTAGACATTAAATAAGCTGTTAGCTGTTAGCTAGAAAAACTGCCGGTAAAACGGCAGTTTTTTCGTTTTAATCAGATAATTTTATTTCATTCATCATGAAAAAATTCATCTTAATTCTATTTACCTTTATTGTCTCATCATGCAATCTATTAAACACCAATAACTTCAAGAACGACTATAGGTGGAAAAATAGAAAATTTAAAACTTCTCAAAATGCTAGCCTACAGTTCAAACCTAAACTAATTAAAATCTACGATGATGATTCTTATTTTCTCAAAAAATACTTTAAAACAGATTCACAGGAAATAGTCAACAAATTCAATAAAGAATTAGTAAAAGATCTTGAAAAAAGAAATTTCAATTTGTCATCCCAAAATTCAGAATATAAAATTTCAGTAGATACTTTAATTTTTAAAGAAATTGTCAAAAATGAAAATGTATATACCTATAATGAAAGAGAGTTTATAGGTATTTATGAAAGTTATAAGGTAAAATTTAAAATTATTGGTAAAGTAGAATCTAAAGATACCTCAGCTGTCATTGAATCTGATATTAATTTTGAAGCTCAACCACGAGAAGGAATGCTTATCAAAAAATATGTAGCTTACGATAACAAAAATACTAATCTAGACAAAGTATGGAAAAACCTTCTGAACAAATTCAGCTATCGCTGTTACGAATTTATTCAGAAGGAAATCTAATATTCTCTATTTCTTCGGAATATTTTTTAGAATCTCGAGAGTGAAATCCCAAAATTTTTGAGTGGAAGAAATACTTGCTCTCTCGTCTGGAGAATGGGCCCCTTTTATTGTTGGACCAAAAGAGATCATATCCATATCAGGATAATGATTTCCTATAATTCCGCATTCCAACCCTGCATGGCAGGCAGCAATATGAGCCTTTTCACCGTGTTGCTTTTGATAAATTTCATCTAGAACTTTTAAGATCTCGGAAGCTGGATTTGGCGCCCAACCAGGATATTCGCCAGATTGTTTTACTTTAAACTTCGCCAGCTCAAAACTTGCCTGTAAGCTATGCGCGAGATCACTTTTAGTAGATTCTACAGAAGATCTTGTAAGACACTTAATTTTCGCTTTTCCATTAGCTACAACAACATTAGCGATATTATTGGAAGCTTCAACCAAACCTTCAATCTCGGGACTCATTCTATAAACTCCATTGTGGGCAGATGCAATGGCTTTTATTATCTCCATCTGATCTTCAACCTTCATCAACTTTCCATTAATTTCGGCTTCAGAAATACCTATATCCATATTGGGCTCCAAACTGGCGTATTCTTTTTTAATCTCATCGATCCACATCAGCATTTGTTGCACAAAAAAGTTAGTATCCTCTTTATCAACAACTACAAAAGCTTCGCTTTCACGCGGAATGGCATTGCGTAATCCGCCACCCTGTAATTCAGATACTCGTAATCCAAAATCACGATATGCCGTATATAATAATCTAGCCATTAACTTATTGGCATTTGCAAGTCCTTTAATGATATCCATACCAGAATGTCCACCTTGCAATCCTTTCACTACAATTTTATAACCCACGCTATTATCAGGGATATTTTCTTCCTCATATTCGCGTAAAGCCGTAATATCGATACCACCGGCGCAGCCTATTCCAATTTCATCATCCTCTTCGGTATCCAAATTCAGTAAAATGTCCCCATCTAATAACTCTGGAGAAAGACCTTTTGCCCCGGTCATTCCGGTTTCTTCATCTATTGTAAAAAGTGCTTCGATGGCGGGATGTTGGATATCATCACTTTGCAAAATAGCCATAATTGTAGCGACGCCAAGACCATTATCCGCTCCAAGTGTTGTACCTTCAGCTTTTACCCAATCGCCATCTACATACATTTTTATTCCTTGTGTATCAAAATCGAATTTCGTATCGTTATTTTTTTGATGCACCATATCTAAATGGGATTGTAAAACAATGGTTTTTCGATCTTCTAAACCGGTGGTTGCCGGTTTACGTATAACCACATTACCGGTTTCATCCACCTGAGTATCCAGCCCCAAGTTTTCACCAAAGTTTTTAATAAATTCGATTACTCTGTCTTCTTTTTTGGACGCTCTGGGAACTTCGTTTAAATCTGCAAAGTTATGCCAAAGCGCTTTGGGTTGTAAATCCCTTATCTCATCATTCATTTTTATATTTTTTGATGTATTTTCAAAAATAACGCTATTTAACTGAGAATTAAAGACAAGAATTATAATAATATCTTAATTTAGGACTTAAATTAAAAAAGGGGATTCGATCGAATCCCCCTATCAATTTTAAATTAACAATTTATTCAATCTTAATATTAAATATTACGGTGGCCTGAACAAAGTTACCAGGTTCGTACTCGTATACCAGTGCCTGTTGTATAGTATACTTATCTCCTGCAACTGAATGCCCTGGATACTGACCAATTTTAAAATTAAAACTGGTTCCTTCAAATTCGGAATATACCATAGCCGCATCGCCCCAACCAATAAAATCTCCAGATTCATCGAACCAATGACCATAGCCATTTGCTGTAGTTTCAGCAATCAAATCTCCATTACTGTTTACACCATAAAACTGAATAGAATCACCTAACTCATCTAAAATTTGATTAGGCTGCATTAAAAAAGCCTCTGCGAGCTCTTCAGTATTCAAAGAAATAGTTGCTCCGCTATAATTTTCATTATCCACAGGAAAAGAGACATCATAATTTAAAATTATATTGTGAGGTTCACTATCTTCAGGAAGTTCTATAACTCCTAACATATTGGTTTCAGAAAAAGAAACCTTATATGGCCATTGTTCATCATTCGTATTATCATCATCCCATGCATGCGGTTCATATTCAGTTGGAGCACCGGTAACCACTAACCAAAGATGTGTAGTGTTTTCGGGTACAACAAAAGAAGCCGTGGCTTGATTCTGCTGATTCATCTCACCATAAACTCTGGTTCCGTTTTCTTGTAAAGCAACAAAACCATAACGCCAACCAGCTATCGAAGCGTTTACATTATTAAAGCCAGCTGCATTAGGTAGTCCTGTGAAATCAACACTAACTTGGGTATTAGCATCGGGCACGTTTAGCGGAATCACGTTGTAACCTGTAGTTTGAGGAGCATAATCTATGCTTACCATATGGCTGCCATCTGGCTGGGTAGTATATTTATAACGTTGCGCTCCTATATAATCTTCACCAAAATTTCTCAATTCATCGAAATCCCAGGTTACAAATTTTGTAGCCGCTTCATAAATTTCATTATTAAAATCGCTTAGGCTAATCCCGGTTAATCGCATATAGGCTTGCACAGGATCTTCTGGTTCCTGAGCTTCCCGCCACAAACGACCAATAAAATCCTGACCGTGTAAAGAGGTCCAGTAATAATGTATAAAATAACTGGCATATCTATAATCTTCGTGATGAATATGTTTATTATAATTCTGAACATACACATTAAAATCGGCAGCAGTAAAAACCTGTTCTGGATAAGATTGAAAACCCTGCCATTGGGCTGTTTGCTCCCAGAATGTATTTCCTTCATTCCCGCCAAAACCGTATCTAAATCCGTGTCCGTTAGCCAGATCAGCAAACACCTGATACTGAAAGCTGTGACCAATTTCATGAGCGATGGTGTGCCCTACGGGTTGAGCAGTATTGGGACTAATCCATAAAGCGCCAATCGTATCATCGTAACCCGCTCCCGTGGCAAGCCATTCATCCTGATAAAAAAGAAAGATCATCATTTTATACTGATCCAAATTAGAATTCCCTGCATTTGGTTCTGCAAAACCTAATTCTCCAATATTCAGGGCATAAAAATCTTCCGCCCGGGTTAAAAGATCATCAATATCAATACGATATTTTGCTGCTGTATTCACTGATCCCGGATCATTATCGCCATATCCACCTCCCCAAAAAACGATAAAATGTTCAGATTCACGGCTGCGAGTATAAGACCATGTACTTTCTGGATCTTCAAAGTCCATATCGCTAAATTCATTAGGAATATAAACTAAAAGTGCTGATTCATCAGCTGATTGGTTCTCCTCAACTTCTTCAGATGGGACATCTTGTGGGTCTTTTCCATCAGCCGTTTCTTCAAAAGATTCCTCCATAGAGCAATTTGTAAGAAATAACGTTAAAACAAAAAATAACCATAGTTTTTTAAGTAATTTCATGAAATAAAATTTTAAGTAGATTATAATTACCACCAATATTATAAAGTAACCTAAATTAAAATTGCTACTATCTTCACCTATACTTCGATTAAATTAACATATAGAGAAAAAGTAGTGTTATATTCCCCGGTTAAAAATCCTATTTTTGAAATTGTGAAAAATAAGTCTCAAATAATTCTGGCTATTTTATTGCCCATTCAAATCATCCTCATCAAATTATTAGCAGGGAATGAATGGCTAATAGAAAGTTGGTATAGTCGCGGGATTTATCCTTACATCTCCAGAATAATGCGATGGTCACTTGGTATCCTTCCTTTTTCATTTGGAGATCTGTTATATACGATATTGACGGTTTTTATACTCCGATGGTTAGCAAAAAGGATTAAAACACGATTAAAAAAGCCAAAAGAATGGATGCTGGAAATATTGGCAACACTTTCGATCGTATATTTTTGCTTTCATTTTTTCTGGGGATTTAATTATTACCGTTTTCCCCTTCATCAATCTTTAGATATCGATAATGAATATTCTAAGGAAGAGCTTGTGCTGCTTACAGAAAAACTAATTGAACAATCCAATAAAATTCACCTTGAAATTGTCCAAAATGACACTGTAAAAGTCGACATACCCTATTCGAAAGAAGAAATTTTTGACATTACCGTCCAAGGTTATGACCATATAAAAAAAGATTTTCCCGAATTAACATACGAGGGACGAAGCTTAAAAAGATCGCTTTTTAGTTGGCCTTTAACCTATATGGGATTTAATGGCTATTTAAACCCATTCACAGCAGAAGCTCAGGTTAACACCACTATCTTACCCTTTAAAATTCCCACTACAGCAAGCCATGAAATTGGTCACCAGCTAGGTTTTGCAAAAGAGAACGAAGCCAACTTTATAGCCTGTCTTGTAACGATTAACCATCCCGACCCTTTTTTTAGGTATTGCGGATTTACCTTTGCTCTTCGTTATTGTTTGGCAGAACTATTTAGAAGAGATCAAGAAGTGGGCGAAGCATTAATGAAAAAGCTACATCCCGGAATTTTAAAAAACTACCAGGAAGTTGAAGATTTCTGGCTTCAACATCAAAACCCGCTAGAACCTTTGTTTCAGGCTTTTTACAATCGCTTTCTTATTGTGAATAATCAACAGGATGGTTTACGAAGTTATAGTTATGTGGTTGCTCTTCTCGTTAATTATTATAAAAACACAGAAAATGCATTTTAAAAGCATTAAGATTTTATTAATTTTTTCTTAATTTTCTCCTTTTTATAAATTAAATCACATTTTTAACCAAACCCCTAACATTTATGAAATATAAATTTCTACTATGTTTTTTATTTCTGGGAATTGTTAATTTACCCGCCCAGGAATATTTCCCCACAAACTCGGGAGTTAAAACAACCAACACCAATTACACTGTATTTAAAAATGCAAATATTCATGTAGACCCCACCTCTACTATCGAAAAAGGAATGTTTGCAATTCAAAATGGAAAAATTACTGCAGTTGGTAAATCCATCTCTATTCCTAAAAATAGCGTAATTATCGATCTGGATGGCAAAGACATTTATCCTTCTTTTATCGATCTTTACAGCGAACTGGGAATTAAAAAACCAGAACGTGAATCTGGCTTTGGACGATCGGGACAATATGAAGCAAGCCGTGAAGGTTTTTATTGGAATGATCATATTAGACCGGAGCAAAATGCGGTAGAAAGCTTCAGCTATGATCCTAAAGAAGCGGGTAAATATCATAGTGGCGGATTTGGAGTTGTAAACACGCATATCCCGGATGGTATTATTCGCGGAAGTGGCGTTTTAGTAGCGCTAAACCCTAATGGTACCGAGGGCGATCGAATCTTAAAAGATCGTTCCGCCCAATATTTATCATTCGATAAAAGTGTAAAATCTCAGCAATCTTATCCTTCTTCTGTCATGGGAGCTATGGCTTTGATAAGACAGGTGTACTTAGATGCAAAATGGTATGGAAATGGAAATGCGACTAATAAAGATCTTGCTTTAGAAGCGGTAAACAGCAACCAAAACCTTACCCAAATTTTCACAACAGATAATCTTTTAGACGAGTTAAGAGCTGCTAAAATAGGTAATGAATTTGGTATTGAATACACCATTCTGGGTAGTGGTTTTGAATATGAAAAGTTAGATGAAATTAAAGCATCTGGTGCCACATACATAATCCCTATAAGCTTTCCTGTAGCTTACGATGTTGAAGATCCTTTTATGGCGGAATATTTAAGCCTTGCTGAAATGAAAAGATGGAATCAGGCGCCAGCTAATTTAAAAATGCTTGCAGAAGCCAATGTGCCATTTACCATCACAACAAAAGGCGTGGATCCTGCAAAAGAATTTAAGGAAAACCTGCTAAAAGCAATAGAATACGGACTTTCTAAGGAAGATGCACTTGCCGCATTAACTATAACCCCGGCTAAAATCATTGGCCAGTCTGGAAAACTGGGAGAGATTAAGAAAGGAGCCTTAGCCAACTTCATTATAACCTCTGGCGATTATTTTGAAAAAGATACCAAAATCTTCGAAAATTGGGTTCAGGGAGAAAAAGCCGTTATCAATACAATGAATACGACAGATATTACCGGTAAATACGATCTTGAGCTAGATGGCAAAACCTACACTTTGGATATTTCCGGTTCTGCCGAGAAGCCAAATGCAAAACTCGAAACCAAAGATGTTAAACTGGGTTCCAAGCTAAGTTTTGAAGACAATTGGATGAGTTTGCTAATTTCTTCTCCGGATACTACTAAAACGGAATTCATCAGATTATCGGCCAATGTGCCTTCAGCATCAGATAAGATTAGCGGTAAAGCAATCTTACCAAACGGAGACACTACCGTTTTTACAGCAACCAAACAATCTTCAGCAGAAAAATCAGATAAAGACAAAAAAGAAGAAGAAGAAGAAGAAAGTAAACATCCAGAGGTTTTAACGGTTACTTTTCCTAATGAGGCTTATGGTTTTGAAAAAATGCCAGAAGCCAAAGATATCCTCTTCAAAAATGCCACTGTTTGGACAAATGAAGAACAAGGTATTATGGAAAATGCCGACGTTCTCGTAAAAAAAGGAAAAATCGCTAAAATTGGTAAAGATTTAAGGGCAGGTGGCGCGAGCGTTGTAGATGCCACAGGAAAACATTTAACTTCTGGCATCATAGACGAGCATTCACATATCGCCCTTTCTTCCATTAATGAAGGCGGTCATAATTCTTCGGCTGAAGTTAGTATGGAAGATGTAATAGACCCATCCGACATTGCGCTTTATCGTGATCTTGCAGGTGGTGTAACTACGGCCCAATTACTGCATGGTTCTGCCAACCCTATTGGTGGAAGATCCGCAATCGTACGTTTAAAATGGGGAGCTTCTACCAATAATATGATTTTCGAGGACTCTCCTAAATTCATAAAATTTGCTTTAGGTGAAAACGTAAAACAATCCAACTGGGGAAGCGGTAATCGTTTTCCGGTAACCAGAATGGGGGTAGAGCAGGTGTTTACAGATTACTTTGGTCGCGCTAAAGAATATATGAAAAATAAAGAAGCAAATCCCGATTCTTATCGTAAGGATATCGAAATGGAAACGCTTGCTGAAATTTTACGTAACGAAAGATTTATTAGCTGCCACTCTTATGTGCAAAGTGAAATCAATATGCTGATGAGTGTCGCTGATAGCATGGATTTCAGGATTAATACTTTTACGCATATTCTTGAAGGATATAAACTTGCCGACAAAATGGCTGCACGTAATATAGGTGGCTCTACCTTTTCAGACTGGTGGGCGTATAAATATGAAGTCGAAGACGCCATTCCATACAACGCTGCAATTATGAACAGCCAGGGGGTGACAGTTGCTATTAATAGTGATGATGCAGAAATGAGTCGTCGTCTTAATCAGGAAGCAGCTAAAACCATGAAATATGGTGGGGTTTCTGAAGAAGAAGCCTGGAAATTTGTAACCTTAAATCCTGCCAAACTACTTCATATAGACGATAAAATTGGTAGTATTAAAGAAGGTAAAGAT
>Ga0208014_1000324_pt1 | contig 22082 bp, 22 predicted proteins | sample 25_taG_FD_184099 | JGI IMG/M metagenome (GOLD analysis project Ga0208014, IMG submission 184099) | Marine viral communities from Cariaco Basin, Caribbean Sea - 25_WHOI_OMZ (SPAdes) (version 2) | ecosystem: Environmental > Aquatic > Marine > Oceanic | place: Caribbean Sea: Cariaco Basin...
GTAGAAATCATAAGCAGAAGATCAGTTAAATATTTGAATGTTAAGTACTTAAATATACTGATTTTCTGCTTTTCTTTGGTGTTCAACCACTCAAATTTTCACTTTTTCTTATATCGAACTCACGTTATAATAGGTTTTTAGAAGAGTATCACACCGTTATTTTAGAAAGTACAATCGGCCAGAAGGAAGCAATAGAGCAACAGTTGCTACTAAATATTATTAACCAGGGATCAATTCTAAATTCAAAAGAAGAGGAGTTTCGCTTAATGGAGAGCAGTCTTTCTATTGCAACAGAAAACATAAACCGGCATCGCCAATTATATGAAAAGGGAGTGATCTCAAAATTTGATTTGGAAAAGATTGAGTTGGATTATACAGAGAAGAACCGGCAATACTCATTACTGAAACAACAGATGATTCAAATTCAAGCTGACAAGAGCAAGGCAAAAGGTGATCTCGATATCCTAAGAATTTCGGAAGAAAGGAAATTAAGCATACAGGAAGCGCAATTGGTTTTTACTCGACAAAATCTCCTTAACGCTATTACTGAATGGGAAGATGAAAATATTATAAAAAGTCCTGTTGCAGGAAGGCTTTCAATTAACCAGGTTTGGGGTGAACATCAGAATATTCTTGAAGGTGAGGTTGTATTCACTATCGTTCCATTTAACAGGGATAATCTGTTAGGCAAATGTATCGTTCCTGTTCAAAATTCGGGACAGATTAATAGAGGGCAAAAGGTTTATCTAAAACTAGACAATTATCCGTACAGGGAATGGGGAATGATAAAGGCTAGTGTTAATTCGATATCAGAGGTGCCTAGCAGGGAGTCAGTACCAGCTTACGTTGTTTATTTAGATGTGGATAGTTTGGTGACTTCTTATGGAAAAGAACTTATTCTCCAACAGGAATTAATGGGGACAGCAGAAATAGTACTGGAGGAAGTGACATTACTTGAGCGGGTTTTTTACCAGTTCCGACAGCTCTGGGCAACCTAATATATTTTTAGTATGACACTAATCCCGACAACATATAAATCAATCATTGTATTTTTAATAATAGCATCACATGGAGCCATTTCTTTTTTTGGCTATTCACAGGATATGCCTGGTATGAGTAAAGATAAAGTGACGACAAAATTGTCCTATGAAGAAATCCAGGATTTGGAATATGATGCGTTAGAAGAAGAAGACAGTGTAGCTTTGAGAATGCTGATCAAAATGCATTTAAAAAAAGCTACCTTAGAAAACAATAATCTTGAAAAAGCCCGAGCTTATTATTATAAAACAACTTTAGCAGAAAATCTTACTGCATTAGCATATGCAGATTCAGTCATTTTGCTTACCAAAGAGAGTACTCATTTAAATTATCCTGCGCTTGGATACGCACTGAAAGGACATCTCTATTATGAATCTGGAAATTTTCAAGAAGCTCTTACTAATTACCTTTCGGCATATAATCAAGCGTTGAGTAAAAATAATGTGGAGCAGCAAATGGAATTTGCCTTAGCCATTGCAGCAATTCGAAATCTTTACGGTCAGCATTATTCCGCTGCCGAACTTTACACTAAATCTTTAAGTTTATTGAAGAAAAAAAATAATTTTGAAGTACAGAATTATGAAGATTATGTATTACTGCTATTTAATCTTTCTCTCACTCATTTACGGTTACAGGCAATAGATTCAGCAAGGTACTATGCTAATCAAGGCATAGATTTAACCTTAAAATTAAACAATTTCAATGATTTCAGAGATTTTGTTCTTTTGGACGCACAAATTAATTTTTACGATGGAGATTATGGTAAAGCCAGAGATACGCTCCATAAATACAGTAATTCTTTAGATGGCACCAGTAAAGCAATAAAGTTATGTTATCTGGGTAAAATTGAGAACATTCTGAATAATAAAGATCTTTCAATCCAATATTATAAAGAAATTGATTCCATTGTGAGTGTTACTGAAGACCCTTTTCCAGAGGTAAAAGATGTCTATCATCAACTAATTCTTCACTCCATGGACCAAAATGATAAACTTAGTCAGATAGAATATATCGGGAAGTTAATTACCTATGATAGTTTATATTCCACAAAGCAAGAAAATATTATAAATGCAGCTGTGGCTTCTTATGATCTTCCTACTTTAAAGCATCAAAAAAGAGAAGCTGAAACACAATTAGAAAACAAAAAATCAATAATTACTGCGGTTGGATTCCTGGCAAGCTTAGGTAGCTTTACAGGATTATTTTTCTTCTTGAAGTCGGTTCGAATGCAAAGAAAATTGAAACTTTTAATGGAAGAAGGTTCAATCAAAAAAATCACAAAAAGTGAGCCCGTCAAAAACCATCCAAGCTCTGTGCCTGAAGATATTAGAAAGGATATCTTAAATAAACTGGAAAAATTCGAGAATTCCGAAAGATTAGCCGATAAAGATCTAGATATGTCCACCCTTGCCCAGGAACTGGAAACTAATACCTCTTATCTTTCCATTATTATAAATACATATAAGGGGAAAACCTTTCCTAATTATTTAAAAGACTTAAGGGTGTCCAAAGCAATACGGATGTTAAATGAGGATCCTACTCTTTTAAAATTTAGTAATCAGGGGTTAGCTGAAGTATTTGGATTTAAAACAAGTGAATCTTTTTCTAAGGCTTTTTATAAAAACACCGGGGTATACCCATCAAAATTTATTAAAGAGTTGAATTCTCGAAAAATGGACGGTCATTTATAAACGGACGGCATCAGTACATTGCTATTTGCTTCTTGATGTAGTTAATTAGTAGCATATAAATATTTATTAACATTTAAAATCTTTAATCATGAAAAAATCATTGAAAGATTACCAAGGGAGAGCACTAAAAAACTTGGAAAAAATTAAAGGTGGAGGAAGTTCCGCTGGAATTGATCGTGACAAGGTGAGACGTCCTAAGGCTGGTAAAGGATAATCAGCTTAAATCAAAAAAGCCCGGACTATTCCGGGCTTTTTAAAATTTAAAACAGTGAAAATGAAAAACCACCTCCAACATGTATTTTTTGGCGTAGCAGCTTTAGTAATATCTTTTGGCCAGATAAGCTTCGCACAATCGCATTACCCTTATCTTCCCAAGCAGGTGGAGACTTCACATAAGTTTGGAATCAAACTTAAGGATGAATATAGTAATCTACATAACCTTGAAGATCCATTAATATCCCGGTGGTTGAAAACTCAGGATTCTTTGGCTGAAGTTTATTTTTCGAATAATGATTTGCTACAAGAAAATTTAGAAAAATTTAAAAAATACGAGGATCGTGAGAGCAGAACAATCAGTATGATTCAGGTGAACGAAATAGGAAATTATTTTTATTTGAAATACGATGATTTGTCCGGTATCCAAAAGTTATATTTCAGAGAAAATCTTACTGGAGAAGAGGTGGAACTACTTGATCCAGCAAATTATAATGAATTAACTGAAATCACCTATTTAAAACCCTCCTTTGATGGAAATAAAATTGCTATTGGTTTTCGATCCGATGAAAATTTTTCATCTACCGTTAAAATTTTAGATGTAAAGAACAAGAAGTTTTATAGAGATGTAATTACCAATATTAATCCTTCATTTGGAGGAATTGAGTGGTTACCTGATAGTTCTGGTTTTATTTATCTCTACTTTCCTGTAGTAGATCAAAATAAGTCCGGGTATAAAAGAAATTCCTTTTCCGTTCTTCATAAATTAGGGGATATTCCAACCGTAAAGAAGAAAGTTTTCGGAAATACCAGTACAGTAAGTATTCCTCCGGATTTTTATCCGAAAGTTAAAATAGGTTCCAGCCAGGATAAATACATAATCGGCTATTCTGCAAGTTCCAGTGATTACTATGACGGCTACATTGCAAAAGTTTCAGATGTAATATTAGGAAGCGCAAATTGGATTCCTTTTTTTAAAGAAGAGCAGAAAGTTTTTTTAACTGAGGGAGAAGTACGCGGGGTAGAATTTATTTTTCGGCAAGGAAATGACAAAGGAAATCAGATAAGCCGCATTCAGATCCACAATCCAAATTTTAATAATCCTGAAGTATTGGCCGAAGGAACTCGGGAGAATCCAATTACCCAATTTGATGTAACCATGGATAAAGTATATTACTCCAAGTCTAAATACGGGGTTGAAGTTAGTCTATGGGGAGTAGATTCGAAAAAGAATATTGCTCAACTGAAAACACCCTTTACCCCGGGATATGCTACTTTCTTTGGCGGGTCGGTGAAGAATAATTCTATTGGGGTAGAATTGGATGGTTGGATCTCAAACTATACAAGATTCCTCATAACTGAAGAAAAAGGATTGGAGCCAGAAGGCTTACAACCAGAAATTTTATATCCTGAGTTTGAAAATATTATTTCGGAGCAGATTATGGTTAATAGTCACGATGGCGTAGAAATCCCGTTATCGCTTGTTTATAATCCCAACTTACTTAATTCTAATAACGAGGTTTTTATTTATGTATATGGTGCTTACGGAGAAAGTCTAAGTCCCTTTTTTTATCCTATTTTTCTAGACTGGGCATCCCGTGGTGGAATCCTCGCATTTCCTCACGTAAGAGGAGGGGGAGAAAAAGGAAAAGAGTGGCATTTACAAGGACAGAAAACACTAAAGCATAATTCCTGGAGAGATCTTATTTCCTGTACGGAAGCTTTAATCGAAAAAGGTTTTACTAGAAAAGGACTAATTTCTTTATATACTACAAGCGCAGGTGGTATTACGGCCGGTATGGCAGTTAATGAACGTCCGGACCTTTTTTCTTCATTCATAGCCGATGTTCCCAGGCTGAATCCCCTAGGCTTGGAGTCCTCAGCCACAGCCAGTAGTACAAGTTACCTGGAGTATGGAACTGTAAATGACAGTCTGGAGTTTATAGGATTACTCAAAATGGATCCTTACTATAACCTGAAAATTACAAAAGAATATCCTGCAACTTTAATAATGCCTGCATCTCAAGATGATCGTATTCCATTATGGGATAGTGGAAAGTATATAGCCAAACTACAGACTACCTCAAGCGCCGAAATTCCAATTTTAATGGATATAGATTATCGAAATGATCATGAAGGCCTTGGTGATTATGAAGATACAGTGATGCTGTATAGTAAAATTTTCAGTTTTGCAAAGAGCAACATGAAACGTGATCAATAAATACAAGCTATCTTTAGGTGTGAAGTGAACAATTCACATACGATCTCTTCACGTTATTTTTTTATATAATTTATTAATCTTCATTTACTCCCATTCATAAACGAGCTCTATTTTTAATGAGGAATCGATAACTGGAGTTATACGGCTTTTGATCTTTAATATTAAAGATATACCCTTTTGCACTTCTTAATAATATTTGTTTATAAATGTTGTAGTTTGATTTATAAATTAGAATTTTTTTGGTTTTTAAGTTAAGCTCTTTTACCTGAAATTTAGAGGTAGTGTTTAACAATTAAGAGGTGAATTTTCTAATTACATCCCACCAACTCGCACAAGAAATTTTAAAAATAGAAGAAACTTCTTCTACCCGGGTTCTTGCATATAGTAGAATTATTAAACATTGTCGTGAGATCCTGGAAATTTATAGGGTAAAAATTAAAACTTTCAAGTTTAAATCAGTTTCCGAAGAGATTCAATTTTTTAAGGAGACAAAGCAAAATCCTCTCCGTGAGCTCATTTACTATATTAATTTGCGATCCATAGAACTGCAGACAACTACACCAGGAAATTATAGTCGCAAACTTCTCGAAAAACAAATTAAAAAAATCCATAAGTTTTTTCAGAAAAACAGAGAATTTAAGAATTATATTGAACTGGAACAGACATTCATGGATGAATTCTACTTTACCCGAGGATTTTTAAATAAGGTAGAAACATTTGATACTCCTTTATACTGGGATCCTGAATTTAGTACTTCACATGATATATTACTGGCCCATATAAGGGCTTACCAAAAGTTATTATCCTTTTTTCACAAGCAGTTAGCATTATTGGATAATCCTCAAGGAAAGATTGTACAAAAACACGATTTACACTGGACTTCTTCCAAGGTCGCCCTTGTTGAACTTATTTATGCATTGCATCTTTCCGGTGCAATTAATAGTGGTTCCGCTGATATAATTTCAATAGTTTCCCTTTTTGAGGAGGTTTTCGATTTGAAGGTAGATAATTCATATAAAAAGTTTTCAGAAATCAAGGCAAGAAAAGGAAGGAGAACAAAATTTCTGGATGAGTTAACCTGGAATTTTGAGCAAAAATTAAATCGCGACGAAGGTCTATAATTTTAGGTAGCGTTAAGGAACTCCGAAAATCTCATCAATAATTTTAAGCCTATCTCTACAAAGAAATATTTATCATTTCTCATCCATTTTAAATCCATTTGGTTTAATATATAAGGAATGTTAAACTTTACCAGAGTTCTATTGGAATAGTGAATTATTTTACCCAATGCTCACCAATTTTGTCTTAGAAGTCAAACAACAAGATCCCACCGTGTAAAAAAGTATAACCATCGGTGGGGTCTTAATTTAAAACATTTTGATATGCCAAATAAAATTATAACCACCGATGAACTCATGGAGTTTAAGCTAGAATTGTTTGAGGAACTAAAAGAACTGCTCTCAAAACACTCAGCAGGAAATCTAAAGAGATATATGAGATCTGCAGAAGTAATGGAGTTTCTCCAGATAAGTGCTGGTACCCTGCAGAATATGCGAATAAATGGTACGCTTCCTTATACTAAAATAGGAGGGACCATTTATTATGACACGGATGATATTCACCGAGTTATGAAGGAATATAGGATAGACAATAATTATTAGGTATGAATTTCATAAAACATCTTACGGGAGTTTTTGAAAAGTTTAATAATGATCACCGTCTTAATCCCTCTCATGTCAGTATATATTATGCCTTATTCCAGTATTGGAACATATTTAGATTCTGTAAACAATTTTATGTTCAAAGAGAAGAGATAATGCAAGCTTCTAAAGTAGGTTCACTTTCTACTTACCATAAATGTATCAGGGAGCTTAGTGATTGGAATTACATCCTGTATATGCCATCTAAAAATCCTTTAAAGGGAAGCCAGGTAAAGATGTCCATTTTTTGGACTAGTGATGAACAAGTACTAGACAGGCATTCAACAAGTACTGGACGGGATATAGATAAGTTCGAAACATTTCTTGAACAGGTAGCGGATGAGTATGATAAGAGTGATGAAAGTGCTCTGGTATATGAATTAAACAATATTAAACATAACAAACAGGATAAAACTTTTTGGCCAAAAAGTGAATTTGAAGTTTTGAATTTTTTTAAAGAGAATGCTTGGCCGGATACCGAAGCTTCTAAATTCTATCTCCATTACGAAGCTGTAGGCTGGAAGATTAACCGGGATACTAAGATTGTTAATTGGCAGGCTTTAGCACATCGATGGATGAAAAAAGCTAAAGAAATTCAACAGGGTTTGAAATTAAAAAATCTAGATCATTTAAAAATCAAAAAAAATAAAAACTATGGAGAACCCTTGTGAAATAGTTGAAGGCGGGGTAGTATACAAAATCGGAAAATTTAAAGGGAAAGAAGTTTTATATGATTTCCCATTAATGCTCGAGTACCTACAAGCAAAAGGAAAAATGCTGTTTGGTCAAGGATTTCAACTGTATAAAGAAGATGAACCTCTACTTTTCAAGCTTTGTAATTATATTATTGCAGATAATGAAAAATGTGAAAAATTTGGAATTGATCCTGCAAAGGGAATATTACTAACGGGTCCAGTTGGTTGTGGAAAGACAAGTTTTCTTAAACTCTTAAGATATCTTGTGCCGTATCAGAAAGACTATCAGGTGATTCCCTGTAGAAATATAGCATTTGCTTTTCATCATCTGGGCTATAAAACAATTGAGGATTATGGAAACAGTAGTTATCTATGCTTTGATGATCTTGGGGTTGAGCCTGTAGGAAGGTTCTACGGAAAGGATTGTAATGTCCTGGGAGAAATACTCCTTTCCCGTTATGAATTATTTTTGAATCATAAAGTAAAAACTCATGCAACGACCAATCTTAATGCAGGTGAATTGGAAGAGCGCTATGGGTCTAGGGTAAGGAGTAGAATGCGCCAGCTTTTCAACTTGATTTCCTTTGATGAAAAAACTACTGATAAAAGAAAATAATAAATTTCTGGTTATTCTCCCAATACATATTTAAATAATTTCAGATCCGAAAAATTATAAATCTGACGTTTTTACCCTCTAATTTTTTACCTACTTTCAAAGTTATCAACAAGTCCGTAACGGATTTAAATAAATTTTGATCTCATTTGAAATCAAAATAAAACAATGAATTTCAAATTTTATTTTATTCACAAATTGCTGTAATACAATGAAATAGCAATGATTTTCAAATAATTTTATGAGGAACAATTTATCGTTTTTAAAACCTCATAATTATGAAAAAATCAATCTACCCTACCATCATTTTATCGCTGATTACTTTTCCTCTATTTGCACAGATTGGTGGAATTGAAAATTCTGTTAACGAAATAGCCGATACCATCCGGACTATTTTCCCCATTATCCTGGGAGTTATTTTTCTAGTGGGATTCCTTTTTAATGCCGGCCACTTCTTTGGTGAAAATGCCGATTTAAAGAAGGGGATAACCCGCGTACTAGTCTTCGTGCTTATTGCAGGAGCTGTTGTAGGCATCTTTACGTATCTCATAGGAATTGTAGTCTAATGAAGCGCTTCGAAGTCTATAGAAACATAAGGAAAAGGGCAATGATATGGGGTTTGCCCGTATCGCTCTTCGCGCTAATGATGATTTCAGTAGTAGGATCGCTGCTGGTAATTATCTTCTCTTTCAGTTTTGGAGCGGTTACTACTGTATTTATTTACAACTGTATCCTGTATATCTGTTTAACCAGATTTACCAGAAACCCGCAGGTCTTCCAGTTTTCAAAAGTCTTTCCAGAGACTATTACCGCCAAAAGATCAACCCATCTTCATTATGAGCAAGATTAATCTTTCATACTCGCCGCCCATAGCCGATATTCAGGACAATACCATCTTTGCAGGGAATGGGAATGTGGTGTTGGCTTTTGAAGTGGTACTTCCGGAGATCTATAGCTTATCAGATAATGATTACGAGGAGCTCCATGGTATTTGGTTTCAGTCGCTTAAGTCCCTCCCTACAGGGACGGTAGTTCATAAGCAGGATATTTATCTAAAGAAAAATTATTCAGCAGAAGAACTTCCCAGCAGTACATTCCTGGAAAAAGCTACTCATTCTTATTTCAAAGACAGGGAATATTTAGAGCACCGGAGTTATCTGTTTTTTATTCATACAAAGAACAAGTCTTTGAATAATCCCAAATATGTTAATCCCTTCAAAAAAATAGACAGGAATATTCCAGGGAATTTGGATGAAAATATTAAGAGTTTTCAAAATGCTGTAAACGATGCGGTGTCTTTCTTAAACAACAGCCGAAAAATAGAACTTTTTCCTCTTGGAGAGGAGAAACTACATTGGCTCACCACAGGATACTTTAATGGCTTTCAGGAGGACTTTGATACCAATATTTTATTGGGTAAAGATAACATCAGTATAGGGGACAATCATTTTGATGTACTCGCGGTAAACAGTGAACTGTGTTTTGGGGAAAGTGTGCAAAGCAGTAAAACAAACGACAGGTTTACTTCAGACGATTTTGTGTTCCACCAGGGTTTCGTAGATGGGCTGGGACTTAACTTAAAGGAAAACCACATTGTAAACCATATCATCTATCTGGATGATCGACAAAAATGGAGAAAGCTTCTTGATTTAAGGATAGAAGAACTAAATAAGAGTTCAAGTTTTGGTTCTCAGAATAAAGTGGGGCTGAATAAAATTCAGCATATCCTGAACCAGGTGAATAATGACGATACCTCCAGGATTATCCGTGGGCATTACAATGTGATCTATTGGGATAAAGACCGGGCAAATCTTTCTTCAATCGCCGCGAGGATTAAAACAGAATTTAAGCTGCTTGATATCGTTCCCTATTATCCTAAAGGGGAGGAGCGAAAAAATTATTTTTTGAATAGCCACTTCTGCTTTTCCTCTAATATCTCTAACGAAGACCTGTATGTTACCGATCTAAAACACGCCCTATGTCTGCTTATTAATAACACCAACTACAAATCAGATCCTAAAGGGATAATTTTTAATGACAGAGAATATAACATCCCGGTATTAAAGGATGTTTGGGATGAACGTAAAAAAAGAATTAAGGCCAGGAACTTTGCCATCTTCGCCCCTACAGGAGAAGGCAAATCATTTCTGGCCAACAATATCCTAAGGCAATATTTTGAAGGTGGTGTTCGCTTAGTGATCATTGACCTGGGGGGATCCTATACCAAATTTGCAAAGCTTTACCCGAAGGATTATACCATTTTGCGCTACGAAAGCGGAAAATCCCTGGGCATTAACCCGTTTTATATAAATAGCAACGAAGACCTCAGTGCGGAATGGCTTGAGGATCTTTCGGAGTTTTTGTTTGAATTATTTGCTTCAGATTTCAAGGTAACAAAAGCCCAGGCTGTTTCGATAAAAAGGATCCTGCGCGATTATTACCTAAATGTAAATGGTAACTATTCCCTCCAAAGCTTCTACCGCTATGTTGAGAGACACCGGGTCGATCTTCTGGAGGATCTTAAGATCCATCCGGATTACTTCAACATCAATAATTTCCTTCACATTATGTCGGAATATGTAGGAGAAGGAATCTACAGTTTTCTATTTGAAGTCGGAGAGGACCAAACTTACAAGATTGAAGATAAGCGGCTTATTGTATTTGAATTGGATGAAGTAAAGGATAATAAGGAGATCCTATCGGTAATGCTGAAGCTCATCAAATCTTCTATACAAAGGACCATCTGGAAAAACCGGGCGGAGAAGGGGATAATCTTATTTGATGAGTTTGCCAAACAGCTAAAGTTTGAAAATGTCCTGGAGAGTGTGGAATTTTATTACCAGGCCATCAGGAAACAGAATGGTGCAATTGGGATCATTCTTCAGTCTATAAACCAGCTACCAGGCAATTCCACTTCTGCCAGCATTTTGGACAACACACAAGTGATCTACAGCCTCCACAACGAAAAAGGCTATGATGATCTTCAAAAAAGGTTAAACCTCTCCAGTCACGATTTAAATCAACTAAAATCAATTAAAAACAACTTCATCGGGGAACGGAAATACACCGAAATATTTATCAAGATAGGAAAACAGAGCAATGTCTTTCGTCTTGAAGTCCCCAAAGAGGTGTACGCGGCATATCTCACCGACGGAGCAGAGAACGATGTCATTATGCAGCTCTACGAAACACATGGAGATATGGAAAAAGCAATTCAGGAATTCACCTCTAAAACATAAAATCATGAAAAACCGAATCAAAACAATGATGCTTATTGGCTTCCTTTTTTTTACTGTACACACACCTGCTGTGAGCCAGGGGATGCCGGTGTATGACAACACCAATTTTATTAGTCTCGCTAAATCTTTAATAGAATCAGCAAAGCAGACTACCCAGCTATTAAAAACAGTAGAATTTCTCAAAACCCAAAAAGAGAATATCGAACGGGTGAACAATGTAATAAAGCAGCTAAATGCGGTTAGGGCACTTGCACGCAATAACCAGATCCTCTTTGAAACTGTTCGGGATGACCTTAGGGAGATACTGAATTCCCCTTATATCAAGCAGGAGGAGGTAACCCGGATCTCGGATTCCTTTAACGCCATTATGGAAAACTCTCTGGAAGATCTTGACTTTATCGATAAGATCCTAACCAGTGATTATTTTAAAATGAGTGATGCCGAGAGGGCACAGGTACTTCGAGAAAGAGAACTTCAATCCCGGGAAATGGTGGCCGAGATTACCCTTAAAACCAAACGCTATAATGACATTATTTCCTTCAGGGAGATGCAGGATAAGATCAATAACAGGATTTTAAATTATTAAAGATGATCGAGGGTATATTTTTAGGAATTGGTTTGGAGTATGTAGACACGGTTTTCCAAACGATCAAAAGCAGTGAATTCTCTCAGTATACAATTGTAGGAATGAAGTCACTGGCCGTGATGCTGTTCCTGGTTAATATTCTGAAAAAATACAATGAAGGGGTAGCCGATAAAGATGGATATACCTGGGGATTGAGTCCCGGGGAGTTGGCAAAAAATTTTGCTATTGTACTCCTTGTTATTTTCTCCACCCAAATTCTAAATGTTTTTGACGGAATATTGGTGAGTATTGAAACGGAATATAAAGATACGGCTCCGGCCCTTATTACGCTTCAGCTTCAGGATATAGATATTGAACAGGAAGTTAGCGCAATGGAAATAGCTAAAAAAGCCTTGGCTTTGTTATATGAGGCACTGGTGACGCCACTCTACCCGGTAAAAGTAATTTCTTTTGTTGTAGGCTTATTTTTATGGGTAATAGACTTGTTTATATATCCACTTTTCCTGGCAGAACGTTTTTTTCTTTTGGGCATTATGCAGGCTTTCTTTCCTCTGGTGATTAGCCTTGCAGTATTTGAGAAGTTCCGGGATATGGCCTATAACTTCTTTAGGTTATATGCCGCTGTTTATATGCTTGTACCGGCATTTTTCCTAGTGAATGTTTTTGTCAATAATTTATATGCTGAGATCAATACCAACTTCTGGTCGAACCTGCTGGGTACCGCTACCGATAATAATATTATACGGATTATAGTAGAAGCAGGATCTATCGCCTTTATTGTATTTCTGAAGTTTAAGCTTTACTCCCGGGCTACCTCATTTACCATAAGACTTTTTACCGGTTAATGACAGAAATACCATTAGCTATCCAACGAATTATATGAATTATTCAAACATTAATATTTAACAAATGAAAACACCTTACAGGAATATTTACTCGGTCTTAAAGATCAACCGGTTTATAGTGCTAACTGCCGTTTGTGGAGCAGTTATTTCCAGCCTTTTCTTTGGATGGATGGTTTTTGATATTCATCGCTCTGCTTTGAATAACTCTTTTGCAATAAACACCGATGGCAGTGTAATTCCTTTAAAATGGGTTACTCAAAAGGAGAACCTGGAAGTAGAAGCCCTGGCTCATCTGGAACTATTTCACACCTACTTCTATGATATTGATGCTACCAATTATGAGCGTAACCTCGAAAAAGCGCTCTGGCTTGGCAACAGTTCTGTAGATAACGTTTACAGGCAGAAGAAGGCCGATGGGGTTTATAACAGGCTGTTACAGTATTCACTTGTACAGAAAGTAATAAGCATTGAATCGGAAGTTAATATTGAAACGGAGCCATACAATTTTAAGACCAGGACGGTCTTTGAAATTAACCGGGGAAAAATAGTGGACCGGTATGAACTCATTACCTCCGGGAATTTAATAAACGTAGACCGGAACTTTCCTAACAATACCCACGGATTGTTGATCACCAATTATTTCGAAAACACCTTAAAAAAACTGAATGATGAAAATTGAAAAGAAGAAAGTTGTCTTTGGGGCTGTACTGGCCACCATTGTATTATTTATAGTGGCCTACAGCATGCTGATCTTTGACGGAGATAGGGAAGAATCGTCTGAGCTAAAAAGCACCCTTGTGCCTGAACTTCAGCAGGAGCAGGAAGATTTTAAATCCAAGCTTGATGCGGTAAATGCTTTAAAGGAAGTGAGGGAAACTACCACCCCAAGTATTTATGATGAAAAGCACCTTGATTCTATGGGATATTATGATCCTGAATTTCCGCAGCGGGAGAAGGGAAGGATCTTAGATAGTATCTATCAACACAGTAGCAGCAATTATGCTGAATATGGCTTTCAAAATGAATACGAAGAGGGAATCTGGGACACGGAATTTTACGAAGAAACTAATGATACTCCACCACCAGAAGCCTCTCCCAATCCAAAGGAAATGGGTCTAGCCCATCAATTATTTTATGCTACCGCTCCAGAAGTGGAAATTCAGAATCCGAAAACTTATTCTGATGATGATATCCTGGTTGAAGTAGATGGGGATCAGGTGGTGCAAGCAGGCTACCGTTTAAAAATGAGGTTGACAGAGAATGCTTTAATCAATAATATCAATTTCCCTACCAATACCCCTGTCTATGGATTTATCAGTTTTCAACCGAACAGGGCTCTAATTGAAATTGAAAACATAGCTCATTATCCGGTAAAATTAAAAGCCTATGACCTTCAGGATGGCAGTGAAGGAATCTATGTGGAAAATAATATTCGTGCAGATGCCAGTAAAGAAGTGATAGGTGATATTATTCAGGATATAAATGTTGCAGGAGTACCCCAGGTAGGGGGGCTTAAGCAATTATTTCAGCGAAACAATAAGAATATCAGGGTGCAGGTCACCAATAATTATAAACTCATTTTAAAAACAAACTAAAAGCAATAAAGATTATGAAAAAGCAAATCTTAATTTTCGTATTTGTAATGGCCGCTTTCGTAAAGGTAATGGCCCAGGAAGACATATTAGAATTAGATACAATCTATGCAAATGATAAAATGAATGTAGCCCTGATTTTCCCAGAACCAATACGGCAGGGAATAACAGGCTCAGAGAATTTTGTTTTTACCTATAACAGGGAGGAAGAACAACCCCTAGGATTGCTGCAGGCCATCCCGGGAGAAGCAAGTAATTTGCTGGTTATCAGCACAACCGGTTCCATTTTTTCGTATATTGTAAAGTACTCCGAGGAACTTGAAAAGATAAATTATTTTATAGCCGAAGGCGGCAAAATCGGGAATGAGAATCCAGATATTTCTGAGAAACTCAATGGTGATCTTGCACTCATTTCAGACTCTAAAGCTGAAAAAGTAGTAGCAGATAAAGAAACCTATTATCAGGATTTTAGTTCACATTTATTAAAAAGCAAACAGAGAACTGGCAACCTGAGGAAACGGAAAGATGGGGTGGAGTTGAAGGTTGAAAATATAGTATTCCATAATTCAAAATTGTTCTTTGTACTGGAAATCAATAATAATTCTCCCATAGATTTTGAACCGGCCTTTTTGAATATTTCTGTTGAATCCAGGAAACAGGGTAGGAAGAAATCAATCCAGAAGCTGCCGATTTCACCTATCTATAAATACCGGGAACCGGAAATAATTCCTCAGGGGGAAAAGAGGCGATTTGTTTATGTACTGCCCAAATTCTCTATTGCTGAAGATAAAATTGTAGTCGTAGACCTAAAAGAAAAGCAAGGCGAACGCGATATAAAACTTAAAATTAAAAAACGCTTTATTAATTATCCTAATTGAGATAACTATGAAAGGATCTTGTTGATGTCAGTTAGCCAGTGCCGATGAGAAGAAATCCTATACAGAAACCGCTAAAATTGTTGTAGAAAGTTTTTATGAGAAGAATCTCCCTACCTTAATGAAATTAACCACAGAGCAGAGTTGCCAGGCAAATGTGAATATCCAAGATATGTTCCCGCCGGCTGAAAACGAAAATTCTATTTCAATTTATTCCAACAAACCGAAAACGGTGATCTTGTCCGGGTTCAGTTTAAAACAAAGTACGAGGAACACCTGGAAACCTTCAAACTGATTAAGGCAAATGGAAGTCGGAAAGTAAAAGGAATCTGTATGTGTTTAAGAATCATCCCGCGAATGGCGTCTGGTTAATTTTACTAAGCTGTATAACGCAAGACCGGCAATGGCCACAGCGATTAAACCTATTATTGTATAATAAAATTCCATAATATTTAATTTTTGAGTTCACGGCTGTTGATCTTACGGATCTAGACAGAAAATTATAGGTCTACTCTACTTGACCAAATAATTTTTCTTAAATACTCAATTTTTAAGAAAACTATAGTTCTGTTTAAGAATAAAATCATAAATAAATCCCATTTCGTCTTTTGGGAGAATTGATGAAATCGGCGGATCGTAGGGCTTTGCAAAAGAAGGAAAAGTGAGATTATTTCTTAAGGTTGAAAACCTATAAATAAATTGGATTTATTCCGATATGCAGGAAATTATCCAAATTCATGTAGACTTTTAAATTACCAGTTTTTATTTTTGTAGAAAATAGAAATGATGGCATTATATGAACCTCCTTTAAGAGAGACCGCCCGATATGATTATTTTGATGCCGAAGAGATTGCTGATGATATGTTGGACTTCTCCTCGGGTTATTTTTATAATGGTGCCCGAATGGGACCTGTGTCGAAAGTTATAGATTTGACGGTGGTGACCTGGGTAATGGATTTCCAGGAGAATTTGTTTATCCGATTCTGTCGGTATAGTGGGTTAAAGGATCCCTGGAAGGAGAAAATCACCGAACAGATGAAGATCATGATGCGAGATATTAGCATCAGTGAGGGTTTTATCAGGAGGCGGTTGGTGGACTTTGAAGTCGGGAAAGAGGAGTTTTTTAAGAGAGAGCCATTTGAGAAGAAGTTCCTGGAGTTGAGATCCAGGATGAAGTCGGTGAGAGATTGATTTGATTTCAATTTGGCTTAAATTAGATTATCCTTACTTTTGAAGCATGAAAATTTTGGTGGTCATTTTCGGCGTAATAGGTATGCTGCTTTCGGGATTTCCCTGTTGTAGTATTAGTTCCTGTGAAGATTCTCATGAGCAAAATACCAACAAAGAAACTGAAAATGATCATGAAGATTCTAAGCTGTGCCTCCTTTTATGAGCTGTGGGGCTTGTCCGGGATTTGTGATCTCTTTCTCTGCTTCCCAGGAGGAACCTGAAATTTTCCCCAATGATCCCAGAACACATATTAAATCTTACTTCTCCTTTTCTGAGAGGGAATTTATTGATCGATTATGGCAGCCACCGCGAGGTTTTTCTACCTGCTGAATTATTCTATTTGATCAATAAATAAAAAATACAATGAAAAACATATTTTTAAGTATTGCGGTATGTTTTATCGCACTTGGTGTTCATGCACAAAACTCTCTTGAAGCTGTAATCTACAATAACGAAGACAAAACTCCGCTTTTAGGAGCTAATGCTATTGTTAAAGGAACTGATATCGGGGCTACGGCTGATATTGATGGAAAAATACGATTGGAAAACATACCGGATGGGAACCAAATTATTGAATTTAGTTTTTTAGGATTCGAGTCTGAAGAAATTTCCCTGACATTCCCCAGAACCTCTACTGAAGTGCCTCAAATATACCTGGAGCCTTCAGGTGAAGAAATGGAGGAAGTACTCATTAGGTCTACCCGTTCCCGGAGAACTATTGCAGATTTACCCACCCGGGTAGAGGTGATTTCGGGAGAGGAGTTGGCAGAAAAAGGTAATATGAAACCCGGTGATATTAGAATGTTACTCAATGAGACGACAGGAATTCAAACCCAGCAAACCTCAGCTACCTCTTATAATTCGAGTATTCGTATTCAGGGGCTGGATGGGAAGTATACTCAACTGCTCAAGGATGGCTATCCTTTATATTCCGGGTTTTCCGGAGGACTTAGTTTACTTCAAATCGTGCCCCTGGATTTACAACAGGTAGAGGTGATTAAAGGTTCTTCATCTACGCTTTACGGCGGGGGCGCCATCGCGGGGCTGGTGAACCTTATTTCCAAAACTCCGGGGGAAGAACGGGAATTAAACTTTATGCTGAACGGAACTTCAGCCCTGGGATTGGACCTCAGCGGATTTTATTCTGAAGACTATGGTAAACTCGGTACCACGGTATTTGCGTCCTATAACATGGGAAGCCCGTATGACCCTGCTGGCATAGGACTAACGGCTATCCCTGAATTCAATCGTTTCACTCTTAACCCAAGAATATTTTATGAATTCACCGGGAACACGAAAATGGATGTGGGGGTGAATGCCACCATGGAAGAACGTACCGGAGGTGATATTGATTGGTTAAACGGGGAGCCCGTAACTGATCCTTATTTTGAAAGAAATAAAACAAAAAGATATACCCTGCAGGCCGGACTCGAACATAATTGGAGCGACAACAAGCGATTAAACTTTAAACATAGTCTTAGTCTCTTTGATCGTAGTCTGGAAACCGGAGATTTTAAATTCGCCGGAAATCAGTTGGCCTCTTATAATGAGATTTCCTTCAATATGGGGAGTACAATTTCCGAATGGATTGCCGGAGTTAACTTATGGGTAGATCGTTTTGACCAGGATCAGCTCTATGATCTTCCTGTAGTGGATTATGAGCATTATACTTATGGGGTTTTTCTTCAGAATAACTGGAAAGCCAGTGATTTTTTTCAGCTTGAATCGGGACTGAGAACCGATTATCAGAATGAATACGGCTGGTTTGTGTTACCCCGAATTTCAGCAATGTTTAATATATCGGACGCTATTACCAGCAGGATTGGTGGTGGCCTGGGGTATAAAGCTCCTTCTGTTTTCACAGAAGATGCCGAAAGGCTTCAGTTTAGAAATGTATTGCCTATTGATGTTTCCACTATTGAAGCAGAGAACTCCCTGGGAGGAAATTTTGATATTAACTATCGCACTGAACTTTTTGATCTGATAGATTTTACCAGCAATACGTTGTTCTTTTATACTAAAATTGATAATCCCATCATCCTGCAACCTTCCGGAGGTATGTACGAATATTTGCAACCTAAGGGCTATGTGGAAAGCAAAGGTTTGGAAGCAAACCTAAAACTGGGTTACAAGGATTTTAAACTATTTACCGGCTATACTTTTGCCGATGTAACCAGAACAGAAAATGGAATGGAAACATTTATGCCATTGGTCTCCAAACACAGGTTAAATAATGTTTTAATGTATGAACTTGAAGAAAGTTTAAAAATCGGATTGGAGGGCTATTATTTTAGCGAACAACAATTAAGCGATGGGGCCACCGGACAATCTTACTGGATCTTTGGGCTGATGATGGAGAAACTTTGGGAGGACTTTTCTATTTTCCTGAATTTTGAAAATTTCACCGACACCAGGCAAACCAGATTTGATTCTATTTTCACCGGTTCTGTGAGTAATCCACAATTCAGGGATATCTATGCTCCTGTAGACGGTTTTGTAATAAATGGAGGGTTTAAACTATTTCTTTGAGATGTAAGACTTAAAGTGACTACTTGTGATGGAAAATCAGTTTCTGCGGAAATGCAATTATTATATGGTCCCGGAAAGTTGTGGCGGGTGACTTTTGAACGTCAGTTGCGGCGGCATATAAAAGATGGGGCGGTCAGCAACCGGTTTATTCAGTCAGAACTTCGTTTTTTCGAAGTCAAAAAAGACCGGTACCAGGAACCTGAAGCTTTTGAGAAAAAGTTTTTGGAGTTGAAACGCAGGATGTAGTCAACTAGTTGGGGTATGATTGCTTATCTCAATTATTAAATATTAATAAATACCCCTGAAAATCACGAAGCTTTCAGGGGTATTTATGTTTAAAACTTTGGGTCTTTCCTTCGCGATTTCATAAATTTTCGTTCACGCTCTGCAGCCTTTTGAGCTCTTTCACGGTGCCATTCGGCTTCTTTCTGGGCGTATTCCCTGTCGAATTCAAAGTCGGCTTTCATCATTTCCCGTTCTCTTTCGGCTATTTCTTTTTCACGTTCCCGATACCATTCCGCCTCTTCTTTCGCAAGTTCACGATAATACTCATCTTCAGATTTTCTCATTTCCCGTTCGTATTCTGCTGCTTCTTTTGCTCTCTCCCGATAGAATTCCCGTTCCTCTTTCATCATTTCCCGAAATCTTTCTTCATCAGCTTTAGCAAGTTCCCTGTCAAATTCGGCCATTTCTTTCATGCGTTCACGGTGCCATTCAGCCTCGGCTTTAGCTTGTTCTTTAAAGTATTTTTCTCTTTCTTTATCAGCTTTCTTAACTTCCTTTCTCATCTCCTTGTCGGCTTTGTTTCTTTCTTTGGCCGACCTATCCTGAGCAGTTATTGTGGTGCTAAATACGCCAAAAACAGCTATCAGTAATATCAATTTTAGATTTTTTATAATTTCAATATTTTAATTATTGGAACAAGTTCGCCCTGAGTTCGGAAGCGCTGATACACACCGTAAGAGAAAGGAGCAATACACCAAAAATGACAGGATGGACACTCAGCTCATTAGTCGGAAACTTATAGACGGCCGTCTGGATAGTATTACTATACGTAATATAGAGCGTGAACAATTGCGAAGTCTTTTCCGTCGCTGGATTGAACTGATCCTTATGAAATTGGGGTGATATCATAATATTAATAAATAGCTAAGCTCAAAATAGTAAAAGTTTGTACCACAAAAAAGGTAGGTGGCCAATTAGGATCACATTTTTTAGCAAATGGACGGACTTATTTCACCAATCAGAGTGATGTTGGTGGCGCTCTGGAAATGCCTTAAAAAATTAAATGATTATTAGATAATAAAAATTTAAATATTATTTTTCAGAAACAAGATTATTGCTTTTCTTAGGATACTTTGTTGTCTTGTCCTATTTTAGTTGTTTTACTATTAAAGCTTTTATAAAAATAAAGTAATCCAATAAAGGTAATTATAATGATGCCGGCTATAATGAAGGGATAATAAAACCCACCGGCAATGAGCCAGGTTCCGATGATCGGGCCTAAAATCTGTCCGACACTGTTTGCCGAGGTCTGTACAGAAATATTACTGCCCGCCTTTTCTTTTGAAAGTAAGGAAACGGCTGAAAGTAGGTTAGGGGTTACAATTGCTCCACCAGTGGCGAATGTTACAATCAGTACATAGACATAAATTTCATTGCCGAAAAAAGGAAATGCGATTAGTGAAATGCCTGAAATCAACAATCCGGCTCCAATTTGTTGTTTTGCTGTCAATATTTTCTCTCCATAGGTCGCAAATACAGGTTGTAATACCGCCATTACTATCCCACAGACCATAAAACCAATTCCTATCTGATTACTTGAAAATAGCAACTGATTTTTTCCATAAATTGAAAAAACCGTTTCAAAGAGGGTCACTACAAACTGCATAACAAAAGAGAGCAGTAATAGGACAATAAAGAACCTACTAAAACTAAAATTTAATTTTTGTTTTCCTGAAACAAACCTGCTAACCGGTTTTGTATTCCTAAACGATTTAATCAAAATAACCAATACAGTAAAACCTAAAAGTGCAACCAAAATAAAAGGAACTGAGAACCGGTCCAGATGTAATATCCAAAACGAATATTTAAAGTGTAGGTTAGTTTGGGATAGAAAACTGCCTAAAACAGGTCCAAAAATAACCCCTGAACTTATCGCTACCCCAGACCAAGCCATAATTTTAGTCCTATGTTTTTTAGAAGTGATATCACTGAGAAATGCGTTACTGACAGGAATAACAGCCGAAGTGAATATACCTCCGAGAATACGCGCTATATAGAGCATTGTAAGGGAGGTTGCCAATCCAGTAAGCAGTTGCATTACTATAAACCCAATTAATCCAACAACGATAATGGGCTTACGCCCGTATTTATCGGATAACCTCCCCCAAAGTATAACGAAAAGAAGCTGAAAGAAGGGGTAGATACTCGTTAATAAACCAATATGAAAATTGATCGAATTAGTATCGAGGTTAGCTCCTAAAGCAAGCCTTTCGGTATAGTAAGGAAGGGTTGGCAATAAAATACCATAGCCTAACATCACTACAAATAAACTCAACAGGATTAAAGATATCCTGTTGAGTTTTTCTTTTTGGTTCATTTATTTTTTACCGATTTTTCGCTTTAATAGTTGCGCATTAATGGCCACTATAATCGTACTTAAACTCATAAATACCGCTCCTACAGCTGGTCCTAAAACAAAGCCTGAAGAATATAATACACCGGCTGCTAAAGGAATAGCCACTACATTATATCCTGTAGCCCAAATCAAATTCTGAATCATTTTATTGTAGGTGGCTTTTCCAAAGAGAATTAAGTTGGCAATATCCTGTGGGTTACTGTTGACCAGAATGATATCTGCTGTTTCGGCGGCAACGTCAGTACCTGAACCAACGGCAATACCAACATCAGCTTTTGCAAGTGCAGGCGCATCGTTTACACCATCGCCAGTCATAGCCACAAATTCTCCTTTGTTTTGTAACTTTTCTACAATTTCTACCTTTTGATGTGGCA
>Ga0208014_1000325_pt1 | contig 22073 bp, 30 predicted proteins | sample 25_taG_FD_184099 | JGI IMG/M metagenome (GOLD analysis project Ga0208014, IMG submission 184099) | Marine viral communities from Cariaco Basin, Caribbean Sea - 25_WHOI_OMZ (SPAdes) (version 2) | ecosystem: Environmental > Aquatic > Marine > Oceanic | place: Caribbean Sea: Cariaco Basin...
TACGTAAACTGACACATATACCATCAGCATTTAGCATATACATCTTCAAAAATTTCTAAAAAATTAAGGCTTAACCACTATGGTTGATATGACCAATAAACGTCTTTCCGTTGCACCCATGATCGATAGTATCCCTGTATAAGCTAAACCCTATATAATTTAAGGCTTTGACTGCTATCAATAAATACAATGGTGCAGATACGGTGCAGATACTTAGACGGGTTTAGACCAACTACCGAGGATTCCTCGTAAGTTCGATTGTCTCTCAAAAACAGCGATTTAGAATGACAGAGCGTTTAGCTTCTCAAATTTTAGGCACAAAAAAACAGCCCACCTAAGTTAATAGATGGGCTTTGGAATTTTGGGCAATTTGTCTTAGTTTATAGAGGAACAATAAGCCTAACAAACCTCTTTCATAACGATGTATTGTTATGATTTTCTGCGTTACTTATCGCGAATGTTCGCACAAGGACTTTAAACCAACTGAGCCGTTACAACCTTTATCCGTGAGGACAGCCGACGGTAGGACTACAGTGCAGATATTATAGCAGCTAAACGTAGCTAAACGTAGCTATTTTGGATAGCTGGACCATGGCAATTGATAATGCGGACCGTCTTTAAACTTGGTCCAATCACCGCCCCATTCAATGCTAACGCCTACGTCTTTTGCTGCTTGCTTAACGGCTTTAGCTAATGGGTGGTAGTATTTCCAATCCCAAGTAACCTTGCCGTTTTCATCAAGTGCGAATAGGTCCACAGCATGACCGGTTAAATGACGACTATTCATGGTACGTGTAGCACCTTGTTTGAATAGCTCTTTTTGCCGTGTAATGGTCCGCAATCCTTCACCGACTGAGAAATCAGAACCAGTGATTTCAATGGTCCGCTTAACGACTTTGACCAAATCAGGGTTCAAGCCTTTTAACCGGTCCAGTGATTTTTCTGATAGCTTGAAATTACCTGTCGGATCAACTGGCTTACTTTCATCATTAACTGCGTCTTTCTCGGTATGCGCTTTGCAATGAATGGCAGCCTCAGCCATGGCATAAAACCCTGCGTGAGCTTGATTACCCCATGTGCCATCTACCTCACCACCATAGAAGCCGTGTAGCTTCATTGTAGCTTGTAGATTCTTAATAGTAGATTCTTGCATCAATCACCTCACAATTTTGGCTGTTTGATAATGCGACCTAAATAGCCACTCACAATCATGGCAATAGGCAGCCATTCAAGCGGTATCAAGTTTGCATCGACCACGCTATTAATTAGCGCGTAAAGTACAGCAACGATAATCGGCAAGATGACTGCCAGTGATTGCCACATTTTTTGCCAGTTATTAACGATAAAATTCATTTATTTAGCTCCAAAAAAAGCCCTAAAAATAGGGCGAATTATTTAATGATTATTACTTGCCGAATATCGCCCATGCTGCGTCTTTGATTTCTTTGATGACCTCGGATAGTGTTTTCCCTTGCATGAGCGCCACGGCTTGATAAACGATACCTATTGCGAGCATACCAAACACTGCCCACACAAGCATGATTGCCCCATGTGTCATGATGCTATAATTTTGATAGCCCATGATTTCTATGTGTGCTGCACCGCCAAATAGTGAGATTGTGACCGCAATCGTAAATTTAAAAATCACTGATATGTTGACGCTTATTTTCCCGTCTTTGCCGATATCGCCACTGAGCATCAAGCCGAATACCGCGCCAATGACGGCAGCAAATACTTTCGGCAAAAACACCAGCAGTTTGAGCAAAATAATATCCCAAAAGGGTGTGTTGTTTGGCATTGTCTCTCCTCAAATTTTAGATAAAATAAAACCCCAATTAAGGGGTTGGTTTTGGCTCTGATTGCCATTTGTTATCGTACCAGTACCACGGCTTAAAATAATCAGGCGGCGGTGTTAGGGTGAAATCCAAGTAGTCGGGCATATCGCTGATTACATATTGAGAAAATCCCACATCCTCCCTAAAAAATATAGATGATGATTTTTCATACAAGTATAGTTTAATCATTACCGCTTAACTCCTAATATCTGGCAAGCTGATGTTTCAAAACCAAACTCGTGATTAGTTTGTGTTCTAAAGTCCTTATAATTACCTGGTCCGCCTACGTAGGCGTTAGCAAATAAAACTATCTCAGCTATATACGTCACCTCTCCTAGTGCTTTTGGTGGAGAGTCCAAGATAGTCGGCATGGTCATTGTCTGGGGCGGTATACTTGCTGCAATGGAAGAAGCCATTCTCTTCACCCTTAAAGGAGTTGTTAGGTCTAACCTGCGAACCTGCAAATCGATATATTGGGGCGGAGTGATAGGTGTAGTTTTCGCTACTAAATCTAAGTAAACCATATCAGCAGAAAATTGTATGGAAACTGAACCACCCATTGGGTCGAATGTTGCTCTTGCAGCTTCAAAAACCCATTTGTGGAAATACCCAGGCTGACCAAACGGCGGGTTTGCTATATATACTTCGGAGTAGCTTACACCACTGCGCGGCACATTGTCTTTAAGAATGACAGTTTTATTTGGTATGTAAAACAATCTAGGGATTGTCACCGCATTACCCTTTATCTGCAACGTATCCACCTGCGCATCACCTATTTGAGCAGTCTTAATAGCCGCATCTTTGATTTGTATCGTATCAATAGAAGCGCGAGGTGCATAAAAGTTGCGAGTGTATAGCCCTGCTGGTACGGTCACACCATCAATCACACTTGCCGTATTGCGTACCACTAATTGACTTAAGCCATCATCACCGCCGACTGGTGGCGATACATAAAAGTTATCTGCATAAACGGCAAACTCACCAGTTTTGCCATCGTTGTATGTACCTACGCCAACAACCTTGCCGTTTACATCGAGCAGAGTCGTAGATTGAGCACGTAGACCATCAACCACCTCATCCGACCTTTGTATTGACGCAGTATTTTCGCCCACTGTTGTTTGTAGCGTCGTGACCTTGCTCGCTGTCGCACTTGTTGATGTTGCGACCGTGTTTAGATTTTCGATAAACTGAGCATTACTACCAGCTACACTAGATTGCAAGTTTGTTATGCGCTCATTCATCGCATAGTTATCACGCGCCACCGTTTTTGCGTATGTCCATTGCTGCGACTGACTGCTAAAGTATGTCGTTTTATCAAAATATTCGGGCTGATAGTCTGCAATGATGCCGTCCAGCCTTTCGCCTTGAGTGCCAAATTCGTTTGTTACAGATTGCTCGAAGTTAATAAATTGAGTATTTGTGGCATTAATACGGTTATTGGCTGCTAGTATTTCATTAATACGGTCTTGTGTCTCTTGACTGATTGCAAGCTCATTATCTTCAATCTTGCCAATCTTAGTAGTCAAAGCAGTATTGAGTGACGACTCTCTTATTTGCCCCTCGATTAAATCCATGACTTTATCAGCACTGGCATCTGTAACACCTGTTGCCCATGCTGACCACGGGCTGACAAAACCCAACTTATCAACTAAGCGAGCACGGTACGACTGCGACAAGTTGCCTTGCAAGCCTGTGACCGTATGCGTATTAGTCGGATAACTGACCTGTGTAAGTGTTGCAACATTGACATCAGGCGCAGAACCGACTTGTATTTCAGTAAATGCAGCATCACCTGAGCCACTAGCAAAGCCCCACTTCAAATCCATGCCAAACAAAATGCCGGTAGCAGTTAAACCAACTACTGTAGGCGGTAAACCTATCTTGCCCTTGACCTCTGTTAGCATCGAGCTTGTAGGCTGTGATTGCACATCAAACGCACTGACAGCTCGCACACGCGCAAGGTACTGACCGCTATAAACACCGTCAATCTCTGCGCTAGTGTTACCCGTACGTGGCACTTTAATCCACGTCCCATCATCTTTACGCCACTCGACATCATAAGCAACCGCACCGGATACTTGCGCCCAGCCTATCATGAGTGTTGCTACCGTTTGCCCTTGTACCTCACGATGACGACTACCGATAATCACACCGTCGGGCGCATCGACCGTATCGGGATTAACAATAGTGATATCAGTCGGTTTTACGTCTGTGCCAAAGTCGATAGCATCATACTTTTGTGGCTCATGCTGAATAGCGACAATGTTATAGGTATTGTCATCGTTCTCAGCGATCTGCATCACACGAAAACGCATCAGCTTTAAATCAGTCGTTTCAATCGCCCAAACGTGCTCAGGCTCAGCACTGGTAAATCCTGCTGTTACTGTAATGCGATTGCCGACCACATTTGATATATTACGACGCTCTGATTTGCCGCTACCGCCGTTAATGATAAGCACATCACCGACACTAGCCGTTACCTCCCTATCAAGCTCTATGATGCGCTGTGTCTCATTGACAGTGCTAACACGACCGCCATTGGCGCGACCTGCAAACAGCTCATCTGATACATTGATGATATTGCCAACCGTACAGTTAACCCCATCTAAGCCGACACTAAAAGCGACTTGTCTAGTTTCTAACTGCTCAGTTTTTAGCGCCCACAGTCCGGCTCGTTGTGCTTGTGCTTGACTGGTACAACCAAAAGCGGATAAATCCAGCACTTTGACGCCAAATTTAGCCATCGCCTTTTCATCGCGTATGTACTCGTATTCCGTTTCAAACTTATTAAGCGGATTACTCCAAGCGACTTTAGCTAAGGTATGACGGTCACGCGCTCTTGTGCCCGTGTATTCAAAATGACCATCAATGACGTTTGCACGGCTAAAAGTATAAACAGGGTCTTGCGGTACATCCGCATCAAGAATGATTTTCTCGCCATTCCAGTACGACATAGCGCGGAATATACCTGCGATATTCTGCAATACCGTGTAAGCATCTTCTTGTTTTTGCAGATAGACGTTACACGTAAAGCGTGGCTCTAGACCACCCTGACCGTCTGACACCATCTGATCGCAATATTGACCAAGTGCGTACAATGACCATTTATCAATCATCGTTGCATCAAGTCTATCGCCTAAGCCGAAGCGCCACTGAGTACAAAGATAATAGTAAGCCCATGCTGGGTTATTGCTATAAGCATCTTTAAATGTGCCATCCCAAATCCCTGTATAAGTGCGAGCAACAGCATCATAGTTTGATGGTACACGGATAATCGAGCCTTTAGCATGGACTGACATTTTTGCAATGCTGCTAAAAGTCTCAGCGTTATATTGCAAGCCAAGTAAAGCGGTATTAGGGTAAGCGAGTTTTACATCGATGACCTCAGCAACAGCCTCAATCGTCATTGTGTCTTGTATGTACTCGCTTGGGTCATTAGGCGTGATACGGCGTACACGTAGCTGCCAACCTGTGTTAGATTTTGGCAAGTCAATACGATGGGTGCGCTCATACCCTGCTGATAACTTGTCCTCAATCTTGGTATTTAAGACCTCAACATAAGCGCCGCTACCTGTTTTTAGGTCAATGGCATACTCAATCTTATAGCCTGTCACATCGCCGTTATCAGGATTGGTTTTAGACAAACGATTCCATTTGAAACGCACCCGTAAAGCGGATAGCTGACTGTCAGTAAACGCTTTAATGTAAGGCGTGGCACTCTTTAGCTCAACACCGATGGGCGTTTCATTGCTTACATCGGGAAAGCCTTGGATATATTCCTGCTCATTTGTGCCAGCCCTAAAATCCCATGTTACGCCCTCAAAGTTTGGATTACCGGCGTCATCAAGTAATGGCGTACCATCAAGATAAATGGATTTACCGCCATCGACAAGACCGGCAATCTCACCCTCAGCCAAGCCGTAAAGGATTTTAACGGTGCTGGTAGATGATGCTGTGTCTTTAGCGATAGAGGGCTTACGTGGCTTTTCTTGACCTTTTTTAGCGCCTTTGATTGCGATAGCTGTCATTATTGCGTGTCCTCTGTATAAATACCTGCGCTGCCAATAAAGCCGCCCCACATACCCTCACCAATTGCAACGGGTACGGGATTGTTTTGGGCTGTGGTAGTGACTGCACCGCCAAAACCATAGTTAGCCCTGTTGCCATCCTCGTCCTGAGTGCCTAGATCAGGATTAGGCATTAGCAATGAGGCAGCACCGCCTATCATCAAGCCGACACCTGCACCAATCATTGCCAAGCCATTAGCCGAGCCAAGACCGCCACTAAATCCAATCAATGCCGCACCTGCTATCACCTGTAACCATGCAAACGCTTTACCGCCTGAACCCATGATTTTAGGTACAACATGAATAACGCTCGCACCTGTCACGCTGTCAATATCGTTTTCGCCTAGATTCTTTTCATCAGCAAATACCGCGAAGCGCATACCGTTTTGCTCAGCTTGCAGCATGAATTTTTTAAAATCTGGTAACTGGCAGCTAATAGCGTGAGTTGCTTCTTTCGGCGTCAGAACGTCAAGCATAAAATACTTGCCGAATTGCTCTAGTACGCCATGCAAGACAATCTTTTTCATAATTTACGCCCATAAAAAAAGCCGCCGGTTAAGGTGACTTGTTTGTTTTTGCTTTAGGTTTTATTCGCCGTTCTCTATTCTTATTTTCGCACAGTAATTTTTAGCATCTTCTTTCTTATCGAAAAATTGACGACGATGATTAGCTCCGGTTAAGTCGAAAACAACGCCCACCCAGCCATCGCCATCGGGATTCATGTCAACCGTGTATTGATACCTATCTGTTTTAGCTACTTCAGCAAAACTATATCCGTATTTTCTACCATCTTCCCATTGCAAGTTACCCATAACAACCCCTAAAACATTGATTTATGTCTTATGATTATAGCAGCTCTACGTTGCCAAGCCTCACTATACATCTCTCTCAGCGACATTTGATTGTACGGATGATGCAATACTAAGCAATCACTGATTACGTCCTCTGTGTGCTCAGATTTAAGCGTACCATCACCGATAAAGATAAGGGCGTGGTTCACATGGGCAGTACGTCCTAATCGGCAAAGTATCAAGTCATGCTTTTGGATTGTATCAACTTCTACAAAACCCTCTTTCTTAAAGTTATCAAGATACAAGGGCTTGCTTTTGGCATCCGTCCACCATTCGTCTTTGCGCTCGTAGTCGTTAAGTGTTATGCCAAGCTCACGCTGATAGTAGTCTTTAACGAGTGTAAAACAATCCATCAGCCCATGATGATACTCACGCCCTAGTAATGGTGCTTGATAACCATCGGGCTTGTGTAGCTCGACATTTTCACCGTCTGTTATGATCCAAGGCAAACCATGTAGATTCATTTGCACTCTGTCGGGCTGACTAGGTGCGGTCGTTCCGTCTGGGTGCGAATGGCAGTAGGCTAAAATCTTACCTTCTTTGGCAGCTCCTACGAGGTCGATAACATCAATCTCAAACTGGTTGTCATCAAGCGACACGTTGGTACATGGTATGTATTCTTTACCGACTATTACTCCGCATGACTCCTTAGGGTAACATTCGTTTGCATGGTCGTTAATAACTTTTTTTATCTTAGCTGTTAGCATAGTACCGCCTTATTTTTGACAATAAAAAACCACCCGTTAAGGTGGTTCGTTTGTGTACTTTTTATTTAGCTTACGTTATGCACAACATAGTGTTGACGATCAAACTCAATCAGTAGGTTTTTAACAAACTCGTAAGCACCTTTCTGCTCTATATCAAAACCACTATCAATAGCTATCTTATCCATCTGCTCTTTAGTCATAACACTTTCAATGTGACCGTCGTAATCATAACAGACGACATTCATGTCATCGTCTTGTACTAATTTATTAGCCATAATAAAACCTATTGATAGTTGTAATTCATATTGAGGGACAGCAATTCGCTGCCTGTATAACCATACTTAATCCTATACCTAACAGCGCCCTCAGACATTTTTATCTCTTTAGCTATCTCAGAAACTGTTAGCATCCTACCGTCACCAACATTATGTCTAACATCCCTTTTTCGCACTGGAGCCGACATATCTTTATTGGTAACACCATCATGTCTATGCCTAAGTGTTGAGTCAGCCATACCCAGCTCTCTAGCTGCCTCAGCGATGGATGAATAACTAATGCCGTTGATACATACCAGCTTGTTATTCCTCTTATTATTACCTTGCACTAAGGGTGTTGTCCATCTGCAATTATCAGGGCTATAACCCTTATTGTTATCTATTCTGTCAATAGTTGCGCCCTTCGGTCTGTCGCCCATGTCTGATATAAAATTATTAATATCAAGCCACCTATCACAAACACCTATACCCCTGCCACCATAATCAGGGTAATTCCTAGAGTCTTCCTTGTTGCACCTATGTAGAATCCCGCTCCATGTTTTATATAGCGGATGTGTGGACATTCCATGTATTGTCTTTCTTTGTCTGCCGTACTCCTTTTGGTAGCAGCCACACGATACCTGATAGCCTTTTGTTACGCTGCCCTTACCTGCGCTTTTTACCACTCCACACTCACAAGAGAAAAACCAGTTGATGCGGTTAGTAACACTCCTATCCCTACTTATTGCAGTTAATCGACCAAATTTCTGACCAGTTATATCTAATTCTTTTGCCATGAAAATACCTTATAAATACTTGTTTTATAAGGTATTATTATAACATTAATGTGTTAGTTTGACAACGCAGAGCTAGGAAAACCACCAAACGGTAAAGAGTTATTGTCACCGAAGCGCAGCCTACAATCAGACAGTCTGCCACCACACTCGTCTTTAGAAACATCGCTTGTGGGCACGCCATCTTTAGTGAACATAGCGGTACCTATGTAACCACATTCGGATTGGCGATAGCGACCGTGCATACACCAGTGGCAGAACGATGTAATTTCACGGCTTGGTATTCGTGCGCCCTCGAAATCTATAGGATTTGAAAGCTCAAAGGTGACTTGTGAGGCATTCTCACTTACCTTTTGCTCAATATACCAAACTTGTTTTCTAAACTCGCTAGAGTTAGCTTGTGGGTTGCCGTCACTAAAATTATCAGCATCAAGGTATTGGGCTAATGTGTTGTACACAGTAATCCTGCTTCCGCCAAAATCATCGTGGCGTAAGCATAGGGCGCTAATTGCACCCTGTATGCCGTTTAAGTTATTAGCTAATGCGAGGCTTGGCATTGATGCCTTGCCATCGCCGCGCATCTCTAAGCCGTCTGTCTGTATCGGTATCGGGCTGTAGGTTTGACCTTGCCAAATAATGTCGCTTTTAACTGTCTTAGCATCAGGATTGATAATAGCCCAATCCTCAAACGACACATGACCGTGCCACCGCATGATGCCTGCACCCAATTTAGTAGCGTCAAGCTCATACAGCGTCACAAGCCCCGTAACGCTGAGCTTTTGTAAGTCAGATGAAAGCATTTAGACCTCCGGTTGTGTCTCGGTTGGCATGACTGGCGGATCTTTTGGCAGCTCATGCAGACGCAAGCTGATAAAGCGACTTGCAGGAATGTCACGAGGCTTTGCTAGGTTTGGCACGATATCACCTGTCTCGTCATCAAACCGCTTGGCATATGTTTTAACGCTAATATCATTGTTTGCTAGTTGCTCATAAACCACTGCAACAAGCACGTTGCCGTTGGCATCTTTGGGTGTTTCGATATACCAGCCTTCTTGCGCTAAGCCAAGCGAGCCTTTGACTAAGTAGTCGCCTGTGCCTAGCTTTTCAAATGTAATGCCGCCTTGGTTTTTTGCGTCATCGTTTAATGTTATACCGTCGTTATATAAATCAACGACAGGACTTGCGCCTTTTAAAAAACCGTTACCATCTCTTACTACATTTTGAGTTGTGTAAAATGTATGTACTGCTGACGGATTTAAATCTTTATTGCCCTGAACTGTGCCATAGTAAGCATATTGTGGCGCTCCCCCAACGAATGTTGAGCCACCGATGAGTAGTGAGCCGTAATTTGATTGTATTGAAACAAACCCACCAATCAAATCCGTAGCATTATAAAAACCGTTTCTCAACGTAGGATTTGTGCCTGTTGTTGTTTTTGAGATGTCACCAAAGTCAGTTAATTTTGCAGCACCGAAACCAAACGAACCAACTTCCATTACATTGCCTGCTGCACCGCCCACCAATCGACTCGCTGCATGAGTCTGATTGCTAAAGTTTGCAGCTACTTTTGTCATCGCAAGCCAAGGATTGTCGCCTGTTTTGTCAGCGGGTACGCCTGTGCCTGGGTCTGGTATTTGAATTGTCATAAATTTTTCTCACAAAAAAGCCCCGATTAAGGGCGTGTTATTTGATTGCGTTAAGGTATAAATGCTTGCTTGAGATTAAAGGATATTTGCCAGACGTCAGCGCCCAAGTGGGGTTCGCTTATTTCGCCAACCGTTCGATAGGTTTTAGTCTCGCCTCTGAGCGTCAAGTAAAAAGGCGTTACCCCTCCATGATCTATCAAAAACTGGTAAATCGCCTCAATCTCAGCAAGCCGTCCAGTTTTAGCGACTTGCCAAGACATGACATTGTTGTTGATACCAAATGACGATACTTGCTCATAGCCATCACCAAACTGTACGTTATTGGTCTTAGGGGTAGTTGTTCGTGTCGCCCCAGCATTGACGCACCATGTAAAGGTTTTAAGGGTCACGTAACAACCCTCCTTGACGTTTCTCTTTGCGTGTTACATCAATAACAATCTTTTTAATCGAATCCGCCATTGCTCGGCTCATTTCTCGGTTTATCTCGTCACTGGTTTTCGACTTGCTGATTTCAGCACTGACATTAAAACCAAACAATCTTACGTTTAACTTAGCCATACAACATACCCCCTTGGCGTTTCTCTTTGCGTAACGTGTCCATGACTACGGCTTTGATACCGTTTGCCATATCACGCCCCATGCGTTCATTGTCGCCCGATACGCTAGCATTGCCTTTAGCATCGACGTTTACGTTGATATTGATATCGCCAACTCCACCACCACTAGGCGCCTTACCACTCCGCATAGCATTGAGATTATCAACCCCGATACGCTTAGTCGATTGAGCATCAAAGACGTACTCTTGACCGTGGACCGCCCCAGCTACTTGATTAACGCCCATGTTGCCCGTGTAACCACCAGCCTTGAAGCCTTTGGGGTTAATAGCGCCAACTGCTGCTTGAATAACACCTGTTTCTGCTGCCGCAATCGCCACAGCGCCCAAGTTATAAGGAAATGGTGCAGACGCCCATGCCAATGCTAGAGCCGTCTTACTGGCTAACAAGACACGCGCTAATGCCAGTCCCTTTTCAACTGCAAACATGGCTCTATAGATACCTGATTGCTCACCAGCAAAACCTTTGGCGATACTCGCAAGACTGCCAAATAGCTTTTCATTGCCTGATAGCAGCAAATCACGCTTAGCGTCCATATAAGACTGCTCAATGGCTTTTCGCTTCTCAACTTCTGATCCGATAATGCCAGTCTCTAACATTTCATTGGTCTTTATGATTTCTAATCGACGCGCATAATCCGCTTCAATCTTAGCCATTGGCGATTCATTAACTAACTCAGTCATCACGCCATCAACTGCTTTTTTGCTCGCTTCCTTATCTTTACCAAGCTGTGCAAATCTCGCTTGTATTGCAGCCGTAGCTTTAGCTGTCATGCCTAGCTGCTCAAGCGCCCGTGTTTGCTCAATGAGCTTATCGGTCAACTCTTTAGTGGCGTCTTTGTATTTATCGGTGTGCTCAATATCGTACATGAGCGAGGCAAGTGAGCTACTATTACCAAATAACGCTGTCTGCTTCATTAGCCCGTCAATACTGTCTTGTACTGACTTATTAGCGGCTGCCAGTTTGGTTTTTGCTTCAAGCTCAGCAGTAACATTACGATACTCGTTCTTTTTAGCATCGCTCACACCATTGTACTTACCGATTTTAATATCGTACTCGAGATCCGCTAAGTTGCTGTTATTGCCAAATAGCGCAAGCTCCTTTTTAATTCTAGCAATGCCAGTGTCCACTGCTTCAATGGCAGAGCTTGCCATTTTTTGCGCTTCGGTTTTGACAGCTTTAGCGCCTTTTTTGATACCGACTGCCATACCCTCGGCGGTCTGCTCACCGACTTTTTTCATTACCCGTGAAGGACTGCGAATATCAAGCACACTTTTAGCTTTAGCAACTGCACTTGACGCCATACTACCGATTGCAGTAGCAACACCACTTGCGCCTGACTTGATACCGTTGACTAAACCCATCACGATATCTCTACCGATTTGCATCATACGGCTAGGCAGTTGGCTTAACGTCGTTATAATGCTTGTCTTAATGTTATTAAACGCTGTTACCGTAGCGGTTTTAATGCTATTCCAAGCACTGCTTACCGCCTGTTTTGCAGCTTCAAGACTGGATTTAATCGTCGCTGTGATAGCTGCCCATTTAGCGTTAGCGTAGGCGTTGATCTGATCCCAGTTTTTATACAGAGCCACACCGATAGCTATCAAACTTGCAATAGCGATAACCAAGATACCGATAGGACTTGTCACAAAAGCAATCGCAGCACCAAACGCCCATGTTGCTGTAGCAGCGACAGCACTGATTGCAGACCACGTTACAGTAGCAGCCGTCATGATAGCTGTTGATGCAGCAGCAGCAGCAGACGCCACAGAGCTAGCGATAAGTGCGGCATTGTGAATCAATAGTATTGCTGACACCCCACCTATCACACCACCTATCACTGTAAATAGTGTCTTATTCTCGCTAATCGTTTTACTGATAGTTTCCCAGTTTTGATAAACCAATACGCCCACTACAACCAGCGCTGATAGCGCGGCAATAGTTAAGCCCATTGGCGTGGCTAATGCGGTATAAGCGAGCTTTAAGCCATCTATGGTTGTCTTGGCAGCATTAACGCCATCAGCAAAAAGCTTCATGCTTACAACTGCTGCAAGCAATGAGCCGCCAATCGTTACAATTTGCTTAATTAATTCAGGGTTTTCAGACACCCATATACTTATCGTGGCTATAAAAGGGGTTAGTGTATAGAGCAAGTCATTTAATGCTGGTATAAAAGCATCACCAATCCCAGCAACTACGCCATCGATATTCTGCTTAAATAACTTCATTTTATTGGCAGACGTTTCGCTAATTTTTACAAACTCCTCGTCCATCGAACCAAAATACTCTTTGGTTGTGCCAGCTGTCTCACCAAGCATCGCCCAGTTGTTTTCTAGTACGCCCACACTAGCTGCGAGCATGGTTATATCATCACCAAACTCTTTACCAATGATTAGTGCGTTTGTACCGATTCGCTCCGACTGCTCAAGCTTATTGATAGCCTCTAAATAAGTAGTGATTGCTTGTTTACCATCTGTTTTGACTAGCTTGCTAAAATCCTCAATGTTTAATCCTAGCTGTTGAAATCCTATCTCTTGTGATTTGGTAGCATTATCTAGCGTAGAGAATGTAGTCAATAGTGAGTTGACCGCCGTTGATGCAACCTCGGCAGGCTTACCCATTGCGATTAATGCACCTGTTAAGCCTAACGTTGCGTCCTCTGACAAGCCAAAGACTTTTGCCACGCCACCGACACGCTGTAATGAATCGATAAGTTGTGCTGCTGTGGCTGGCGTATTGTTTGATAGTGTATTGATCGCATCTCCCAAATTACTGATATTCTCAATCGGTATCTGAAACACGTTAGCGATTTTTGCCATGCTGTCAGCGGCTTGCTGTGCTGGTATATCAAACGCCACGCCCATCTTTGCCATAGTCTCAGTAAAACCAATTAGGTTTTCCTCTGCGATACCTAGCTGACCACCCGTAGCGGTAACAGCCGCCAATTCTTCAAACGTCTGCGGTATGCGCGTGGTTAGCTCTTGCAGACCCTTGCGCATATTTGCCAAACCATCATCGGCTGCAAAATTAACCGTCTTATTAATTTCAGCCATAGATGATTCCCATGACTGAGCTTTGTTAATAGATAGCCCGATAGCACCAGCAAGTGCAACACCTGCTAATGCAGCCGCTTTTGCCATACCATCTAATGCTTTTTGACCGCTTGCAGCCGACGCATTTAGCCTATTGGTATCACGGCTTGCCCTATCAGCTCTGTTACCCAAATCACCCGTATCGTCTGCTGCACCGTCTGCTGCTGCACCAAGCTCTTTTAGTCGCTCTTTTAATGCCTTAATACGAGCCTCGGCAGCTTGCGAATCAATGACAATACTAAGTCTACTTTCCTGCTCCATTGCCGACCCCTTTATTTTAGGCATAAAAAAACCACTCAAAAGAGTGGTTGTAAATTCGTAATAAAAAGCCCTGCAATTTATGCAAGGCTCTCTTTGATTTAAGTTTTGGCTAGTCTATTATCGACCGCCCCAAGTGCGAGTACGTGCATCTTGGCGTTCGATAAACGCTCTTGCTTGCTCTAATGCCGTTTGACTACCACCCTCACCTAATTTAACCAGCTTTCTTTGTTCGCCGAAAGCATCATAAATAAGACTGCTATGACCTTGAGCATTACCTATTGCGTTATATAGGTCACTTACCGCCTTGTGAGCCTCTCCTAGCGCCTTGCTTAGCTCAAAATGCTTTAGTATGCCAACACAGCGCCACATTTCGTTATCCATTGCTTTGTCAATATCTACGCCGCCATGCTGAACCTGCATAAGTAAGCCATGTATGTAGTCGATTGCTTGTGGCACTTGTTCGACTGTCATCTCATGAACACCCTCTAAGCCAAAGCGTTGATGCATCATTTTCCATACATCGGCATAAAAAGCGCCTGTTTTAGCACAAAAGGTATTTACTGCTGCACCTAATGGTTTTCTGTCAGCTATGGTTGAAAGGGTTTTTGTTTGTACTGGCTGACCAACCTCTTTGTCAAGAATATCGAGAACCCATTTACGAAATGCTTTGGCAATTTCGGTACGGGCAAACATTGCAAGTAAGTGACAACCTCGAAGTGAAAAAATTCGTACATCTCTTTTATTCCCTTCACCACTACCAAAACCTTTCACCACCATGTTAATAGTGGCGGTCATGCTACCTGTAAACTCGTCTTTATTGCGATTGTACAAATTAGATATCTTATCAGTTCTGCTATAGCCAAGAGCTTTAGCTATTTCGGTAGATGTTAACCATATTTGACCATTTTGCTGAACTGGGTTAAAATCAACTTCGTTAAAGGTTAAAGTATTCATATTAGTTTCCTTTGATTAGTGAGCGAGCAGACAATTCATCTTGGCGGGTGATGTCTGCTTTTTTATTGCCTTGGGTTTCTTCTAGCAGTCCTTCACTGTCTAAAGCTAACTTTAAATAGTAGATAAACTGTCTGCGAATAGACCTATCTTCTTGCTTGGCTCTTCTTTTAACGATATCCGCTAAATCATCGTCATAAATACACGTATACATAGTATAATTCCTTATATTAAGTGTTTAATTCAATCAACTTATTAAGTTTAATACGTTTTAATAAGTTAAAAGTATATTATACGACTAAAATAACAAGGTCAAGGGTTTTTTATGATTGATAATTTCCCAGCGCGTCTTAGATACTTCCGCTCAAAGCAAAACTTATCTCAAACTGATTTATCTGACTTGGTTGGTATATCCCAGAAGCAGATATCGGATTACGAGGTAGGTAACAGCATGCCGCGGCAATCCAACCTGTTAAAGCTTATTGAGGCTCTTAAGATTACCAAGCAAGAGTTTATGACCACCCCTATAGATACAACAAATGATCTGGTATCTGACTTACAGTTTTTTGAATTCCATAATGAAGCTTCCAACCTTAAAATATCTCTACCCACCACTATTGCTCAAGACCTTCCTTTAGATAAAGAAAAAATTATCCCAACTAGAATAAATGGGCAGTCAATGCTGCCACTATTAAATAATGGTGATATCGCTCTAATAGATACAAACCAAAATCAACCACAAGATGGTGAGGTTTTCGCTATCAGCTTTTTTAACGAAGAGTTAGTCGCGAGAGTTTTTAGAAATATAGATGGATCGATTATACTCTCTAGGGATAACGAGAGTTACCCACCAAAAACAGTAAGCCCTGCTGACATCGAAATAATAGGCAAGGTGGTTTATCGTATGGGTAGCATATAACCCACTTATCATCTCACTTTTCCTTGCCCCCCATATTGAGGGTCAAGGGATAAGTTATTGATTTTAAGGTATATATTAATATTACTCTGCATATTTGCAGACTGCATAATAGTTGGTTCATTATATTTGCAGAACAGTTATTCCAAAGAAAAACCCACCGATTAAATGGTGGGTTTTTCAATTCTGCTATTATTATTTATCTATCCCTGCGGCTTTACAGTCTGTCTTTTCTATCGCTTTCCATTCGTTGTACTTGGCTTCATCTTGAGATTGCAGATAGGCGGCGCTCACCATTCCTGCTTGTACGCAAGTTTGTATAACGTCACCTTGTTTTTTAGCTATATCGTACTGAGCAACCATATCATCGGCTACTTTATTATGAATCTTGTCCATCTGCATATCTGTTGCGGCATCACAGCCAACTAAAGATAAGACAAACAATGTTCCCACTAATATATTTTTCATTACGCTATCACCATTAATCGATTATATAGCCATATCATAACCGATTGTTGCCGACTTAACTATCACTACTAACGTCCTTCATTTTTGCCTGCTCTCTTTGCTCGGACAGTACAATATCATCAATCGCAAAGATAATCGGATCAAGCATACTTCGTGACATAGATATAGGATGCGCGTAAACCACGTCTGTTACGTCTTTAACACTTATAGGTAATGGATGTCCTTCAACGTATCTACGTCCCCTAGAGGCGTAGTAGTACGTTTGCAGTATGTTTTGTACGCTGTCATCAAAACTTGGCGGCTCTGGCACATCAAGCCCTAGATGCGCCATTACCTGCACATCAAACTCTGTTAGGCTCGCGTAGTTTTTTTCCCAACTAAACCTCTCAATGGCTTTTTTTTAGTATCAGCCGCTTGTGCCGAAAATTCTTGCGCCATTTCGTGAAAGTTATCAGAGATAAAACCGATAAACTCAGCATTTTCGTCATCATCACCAACAGACGCACACAAGGCAATGAAGTTATCACCGTTAATGGGTGCAGTCTTACCGTCACTGGTTTTAACATCCCAGTCAGTGATTAGGTACTCACCGATGACAATCATCATGCCTTCGCCCTGTGACAAGGTTTCAACAGCATTATTTGCCTTTGATAGTGCCTCTTTTGTTAGTGGTTTTTCGGGATTCTGCAATTTTTTTAAGGCAGACACATAGTCTTTATCATCACTGATACGCATGGTCAGTGAAAGCAAGTCTTTATAGTTAAGCTCACGTACCACTTCGCCAAGCTTCTTTGGTTTCAAATCTTTTAAAGTAATAGCCATCTTTATAATCCTTATGGTTTAACACGTTTGAGTGTTGGTGCGTCTGCTGGTACATCAGCGTAAACGGTGTAAGTTAATTGAGCTTCTAATCGGTCTTTACCGCCCGATGGAATGTCCCCTGATACTTGCGCCTTTGGAATCGTCAATACATAAGTATCGCCGTCCGTAAATTTAATCGTGGCTTCAATCGATACCGGTGCGCCTGTTAGCTGCTTGCTCAATAAGTCTTGCGTCTTTTGGCTATAGGCTAGAGTAATCGAACCTGTCATATCAGCCATCATCTCAAGCAATGCCGAACCGTATAGACCTGCACCTAAGCAGTTTTGACGCTCAATGTTATTGGCAAGCTCAAAGCTAAACGCTGTCACACATGACACGTTTTTAGTCGTCACACCATCAATCTTAATGTCACTGACTGATAGCGAAGTCGCTTTAGGTGACGTTACCGCTGCGGCTGGCGTAGTTGAGAATGGCGTAACCGCTGCCTCATACCCTGCACCCATAAAGCCAAACGTCATGCTGATAAAGCCGCTTTCAGGAATATCTAGCGAGAAGCTATTAACTCGCATACCTGACCAGTAGTGATACTGGGTAATATCCTTATGGGCTTTTTCCATTGCAAACGTGGTGACCACATCGCCGCCAAAAGTGATGGTATCGGTCTTAACTGGTACGCCAACCACCCACGCATTACCTGCTGCTGCTGCGATTAGATCATCGTAAGCACCTTTAATCATTTCTACTTCAACATCGCCCTCAGCATTGGCAGACGTGACTGCACCTGCTGTCTTTAAGCGGCTGTCATTGATTGTTTCGCTATCTGTCAGCTCAACCGTGTTATTTAGACTATCTGATACACGGGGTAAGGTTTTCCAACCTGTTACGGGTTTAGTGCCTGCGACCAATTGCGGCGCGTATGCAAGCGTGACCTTATTTCCACGAGACATGTCTTTCTCCATTACATAAAAAAGCCCTCATTAGCGAGGGCATAGGTTTTCGTTAAGTTATTTAAGCGCCTGTAGCACTTCGGGTAGTCTGATAGCTACCGCAGTCAATGAGACTAAGATAGCGATAAATGCAAAAGCTGCTACGGTCTGCCATAATCCGTATTTCTCAATACTGTATTTCATAGCGTCCACCAAATCTGTGATATAATTCATTTATGATTTACTCCTAAGTGCTGTTAGGTGTGAATACAAAAACCCCGATGACCGCCACAGTCTCGGGGTTTTGCTTTATGTGTAAAAAAGAGGGACTGACAACCGAAGGTAGAAATCATCGTCAGCCCCAAAGCGTAAAATTCGGGTATAAAAAAGCTCACCTGTTAGGGTGAGCTGTGTTTGTATGGTTGGGATTTGAAATCCGACCCTTTAATTCCGCATTTGAGGTGCGGAACCTTGCTTAGCCTTCGTCACAAGTAAACGGCACATAAACCCGTGAGCGATAGTGAATGTTTTTATCACCATCGTTCGGGAAGTTCACCGTATTGGCTGGTGCTGTCCAAAAGTTAGTGGTTGACCATAAGCCGAACCATTGCTCAATAGCATCGGTCAACTCAAATATGCGTCTAGTACCTACGTCTAGGCGCTCAAAGGCATCAATCACAATAACGCCTGTGCGCCTCGTACACGGTTCTTGACCGATACTAGCTACCTTATGTAATACAAACTCTATATCGTGCAATCTAAGCCATCTACCGCTTATTGGGATAGGTTTATTCGGTACGTTAGGGTATGACTTGCGTTCTTTGTCGATAGTGTCGAACGTAAACGAGGCAAATCTACCCTCTACCAGTTGTCTAACCGTTTCTTTGCTCATCGTCTGCCTCGTCTTTCTCGCTATCAAGATAATCAATAAATAAATCAGCAGCAAACAGCGCGATCATTAAGAGTATTTTCATGTTAACGCCTTATTTTGGGCGATAAAAAAGCCCTCGTAAGGGCTTGGTGTTTTGATCGGAGTTACTTGTTGTCTGCAATCAACTTATCGACCGCTTGCTTTAGATTTTCCCATTCAGCAACATCAATAAAGACGTGGTTAGCATCATCTTCAATGGTAATAAAATCAGGCTGATTATTACCCCTGTCAAAACATGCGCTTACTTTATCGCTTATATGAACTCTGTCACACATAACAAACCCCTTGTTTTGAGTTTATTATATCATCGATACCAAGTAGCGACACCCAAGAAAGCTACAGTGAATACGCCATTTGGCGCAAATCTTGAATGCCCTCGTTCCAAATATTTGGCATAGGGCACTGTTGAGCTTAAGAATACGCTGTGTAGCTTATCGACTGGCATAGAGTTAATAACCCCCATGCCGTTAGCCATCGCACCGCCACGCCCTATTGTTTTGCCTTCTACATACGTCCAATTAGGCGCATCTAGCGATACCGTCATATTTCCGACATAGTTCGACGTGTCAACGGGTGCAAGGTCAACTAATGCAGTCAACATATCTGTACTGGCGTCTTTAACACGCTTAACCGCTGCTCTCTCTACAACATCAGCAAACAGGCTTGGTGATTTATCCCACATTAAGCCCCCTTAGCTGCATTACCCACAGCGAGCTTGTAGCGTCTTGGCTCACGTTTAACACACGCCTTGCTACATTGTTAGCGGTTATCACATCATCGACCTGTGGCGCGATTGTGGACTCAATCTGCAAGCATAATAGCTTTACGTCTGTGATCTCTATTTGTGTAGCTTGTAATTCTTCTTTGTTATAATTCGAGATAACACCGCGTCCGGTATAGCTTATATCTGCGCCACCAACGTACTCACCTAGCACGGGGTCATACTCACCCGTTGCACCCTTGCGAGTAGCAGCAAACGTTGTAACAGCGTCTTTTAATTGGGTGTCAAAGGCTTTCGGCAAGTGCTTATTGATAATCGCGTTAATCATACGACCACCATACCGATGCCATTGACTTTAGGTTTGATTAACAGGGCGAATAACTGCCCGTAGCTTGTCGAGTTTAGCCAATCGTTAATATGAGCGACCTTATCGCCAAACTGTACTTCAACAGTGTCCGCCTTAACTTTAGTGACGTATGGCTCACTCACGCCGCTATTTGGTAGCAGTGTGAGTAAATGAGCCGTCAAGTAAGCTGTGGCTAACTCTGTTTTATCATCACTAATATCATAAGTTGTAATCAGAACCCCAGCATCACTCAATGCAGTTTGAATCTCATTGTCATTATCGAATGACGGATAACGCGCTTTAAATGATGCTAAGTCCATGATGATTACTCTTTATCTTTGGTTGATTTACTTGCCGCTTTGCCAGTCTCGATTAGACCAGCATCAAGCCATGCTTTGACCACATGGTTTTTATCATCAAACTTATCAATATCGATGGTTTGACCTGCATCGACCGCCTGACCGTCTGCAAACTGCAAGCGGCTGTTACTCTTGTTGGTTACCTGCATATTAAATCCCGTCCATATAACGCATTGCTTCCTTCGTGCGGACTTCTAATCCACCTAAGCGGAAGATTCCTGGAACCACATAGTTAAGCGCACCCACTTGTACGGCTGGTAAAAATTTGTGCATCATTGGAATATGCAGCTTTAACACACGCGCATTGTTTGAGTAAGCCACAGCACGGTCAATCGTGCCACCAGCGCCACCAGCTTTTAGTTTGCTAACAGCACGGATGGTTAACGGCTGACCAGTGATAGCGGTATAAGTATTGTACTTTTGAATAAAGCTCAACAATGTACCGCCTTCTTTACTTGATAACGGCGTAGAGGCAAGGTAGGTAAACACGCTATATGGTAGCAATAGCGTATCAGCCGCCATTTGGTACTCAGTATCAGCAGCCGTACCACTGATTAGCTTGTTGATAGCTGCCAAGATTTCATCTTCGGTTGACAGTAAGAATGTCTTAGCCGATGAATCAATCGTCACGCCTGAGGTGTTAATCAAGCCTTGCATATTCTTGCTTGCATCACCAGTGATCGCGACCTTATCAACAAAACGCTCATAGGTCTCACGCGCTGCGATAGCATCAGCATTTTGCAGATTCACGCCATACGCTAATGAGGCTTGCACTTCTTCATAGCCAAACGTGTAACCCACACCAGCCATATGTACTTCTGACTGTGATTCGCCATACTTGTTGCCAGCAGTCGGAATATCATTAGCATTGCCGTTAATCCAATCCGCATTGCCAAATGATTCAGCATCGCGGAATGTGATGGTTTTCGTCCACTCAGGCGCACTATTATCAATAGGCACTAAATCAGGATAGACAATCTCAGGGAAAATGGTGCGGTTTACTTCGGTTTCGATATGATTGCGCTGATTTTCGACAAACGCAAGCATGGTTGGGGCATCATATACTTTCATGTTTTTATCCTATTTAAGACGTAATTGAGCAAGACCACCGATAGCGGCTGAGGTATCATAAACAGCGTTTGCCATTGCAACGGTCACAGTAGTTGCGATAGTCTTAGCAAATTCGCCAGTGGCAACCGTAACGGCAACCGGATCACCAGCTTTTACAGCCTCAGCAACCGTCACCCAAATCACGCCACGGTCAAGAACACGGGCTGACTCGTATTGGCTAAACTTACCGTTGCCTTGCAAATCACTTGCGGTACGGTCAAGGACAGTTACACCGACAAACTTAGTATCACCAGCTTGAGTAGCGCGAGCACCTTTATCATTTACGCCTTGAGCGACTGGTTTACCGAATGCGATACCAGCCGCATCTTCAACAGTACGGCTAATGATATTGCTGTTTTCAGTGTTAGCGATTGCACCAGCCACACCTTTATCCATCTC
>Ga0208014_1000326_pt1 | contig 22063 bp, 15 predicted proteins | sample 25_taG_FD_184099 | JGI IMG/M metagenome (GOLD analysis project Ga0208014, IMG submission 184099) | Marine viral communities from Cariaco Basin, Caribbean Sea - 25_WHOI_OMZ (SPAdes) (version 2) | ecosystem: Environmental > Aquatic > Marine > Oceanic | place: Caribbean Sea: Cariaco Basin...
AACTTCTTTGCCAAGATTAAGCAGTATCGTGCGATTGCCACTCGCTATGACAAGTTAGCCTGTCATTTCTTAAGTGCGGTTCATCTAGTTTCTTGTGTCGTTTGGCTTAATTGATGACACGCCCTAGTTTACTCGATAGTTCGGTGCTTCTTTAGTGATTTGCACGTCATGCACATGCGACTCTTTCATACCCGCTGAGGTTACTTTGATAAACTGCGGATTAGTACGCATATCTTCAATCGTGGCAGAACCTGTATAACCCATTGATGAACGTAAGCCACCAACCAACTGGTTAACGATACCCGCAACTGGTCCTTTATAAGGAACACGGCCTTCGATACCTTCTGGTACTAGCTTCTCTACGCCGTCTTTTGCATCTTGGAAGTAGCGATCTGAAGAACCGTTTGATCCTGACATAGCACCCAAACTACCCATACCGCGATACGCTTTATAGTAGCGACCTTGGAACAGCTCAACTTCACCTGGCGCTTCTTCAGTACCAGCCATGAGTGAACCAACCATGATGCATGATGCACCAGCAGCGATTGCTTTTGCCATATCACCTGAATAACGAATACCACCGTCAGCAATCAATGGAATGCTGTCTTTTAAAGCACTAGCAACATTATCAATGGCTGATATTTGTGGCACACCGATACCTGCAATAATACGTGTGGTACAGATAGAACCAGGGCCGATACCTACTTTTACTGCATCAGCACCTGCGTCACGTAAAGCGATTGCAGCTTCACCTGTTGCGATGTTGCCACCGATTACTTGCACATGCGGGTAGTTTTTCTTAATCCAAGATACTTTATCGATCACGCCTTTTGAGTGACCGTGCGCAGTATCAACGACGATAACGTCGACATCAGCGGCGATTAATGCTTCAACGCGTGCTTGCGTATCTGCACCTGTACCAACAGCTGCGCCAACACGCAGGCGACCTTGCTCGTCTTTACACGCATTTGGATTGTTTTCAGCTTTGGCAAAATCATTAACAGTAATCAAACCACGCAGGCGGAAATTATCGTCAATAACGATGACTTTTTCGATGCGGTGCTCATGCAACAATCTTTTGATATTCTCGTTGCTTTCACCTTCATGCACAGTTACTAGCTGCTCTTTAGGCGTCATGATCTGGCTAACTGGCAATGACAAATTGGTCTCAAAACGCCAATCTCTATGGGTAACGATACCCACAACGTTATCTGTGCCTTTTTCGACCACAGGCACACCTGAGATATTGTTATCTTGAGTCAAACGTAGCAATTCACCGATCGTCATCTCTGGATGCACAGTGATAGGATCAACGACGGTACCCGCTTCAAATTTTTTGACACGGCGTACTTGTGTGGCCTGCTTTTCGATATCCATGCTTTTATGCAAAATACCCATGCCACCAAGCTGTGCCATAGTGATAGCCATTTCAGACTCAGTCACCGTATCCATTGCCGCAGAGATTAACGGAAGATTAAGTGTGATATTTTTGGTCAAACGAGTAGACAGATCAGCAGTTTTTGGCAGAACTTCAGAATAGGCTGGTAATAATAAAACGTCATCAAAGGTTAAGGCTTCATCGACAATTCGCAACATACAGACCCCTAGTGGTGGTTATTTTGATGGGTAGGAGCTCAGGGTTAAGCGTATCAATCATTGCAGCTGCAAGCACAGTGCCGACTCATCGCCAACCACTCAGTTATCCTATAAAAATAACGCCACATTATAACAAATAAGCGCCTCACTGACACACTATATTTGTCAGATTATTTTACACAAGTGCGTCTTTAACGATGTCAGTCATGTCTTAAACCATTAATAGCTCGCCTTTGAAGCTAATCAAGTTCGCAAAGCTCATCGCTATTCCCAATCTCTAATCGCCTTTTGTTAACGTAAAACGCTCTGTGGGTAGATACTTGTTTTGCTGCGCATGCAAATAACCAAGCATTTGCTCCCGTATCTCACAGGCTAGCGTCCATGCTTCTATAGGCCCTACCGATGAAACAGCGCCGCGCAGTTGAATAGTATTTTCGGTCACATCAACCACATACATTTCGGGTTCTGTTTTATTATCCCAAAGCTTATTGTCCTTGACCATCGATATAAATGCCTCTCGGATAGCGTCGATATCTGCGCCATAATCGATATACAAAAACACAGGACAGGTCTGATGTACTTCCGTATGCGACCAGTTCTCTACTCGTTCAGTGATCAGTTCGCGCATCGGCACGATCAAGCGACGCTCATCCCATGTTTTTAACACAGCATAAGTGTAACGCAGGTCTTCAACCGTACTAAAATTACCATCCATGATTACACTATCGCCAATCCGCACTGGCTGCGTCACTGCCACCTGTACACCAGCGATGATATTTCCTAATATTGGCTGTGCCGCAATACCGATAACCACACCTGCAATACCCGCTGAAGTCAATAAAGTTTTACCAAGGCCTTCCATATTGGCAAATTCACTAAGACCTATCCAGAAACTTCCCAAAATCATCACAAAAATAAACACACGACGAAATATCGATACATAAGTACGGCGACGACGTTCTTTATCAAAATGCTCTGCAGCCAAATTTTCAATCTGCATGTCTTGATAGCGATTAGCAAAAAAGTTAATGATACGAATACCCAACCACATGGTACTAAATACCAGTCCAATCCAAATCAATGGACGAGTAGATGAGGCGACTGCATCTAAATAAGGAAAACCACCAGAAACTAAGGTAAAAACCAGTGAAAAACTGATGGTAAAGGTTAGTGGTACTGTTAGTTTGTTAACCAAATCGGCGACACCATTAGTGCTGCCAACGTGCACGCTGTATTTTTCATCATCGATATAATGATTGATGATTTTTCCAGTACCTTTACTCAGTAGCCAACCCATACCCATGGTTAATAAAAAGAACAATATCAGCGCTGAGAATTCCCATAGCGCAATTCCAAAAAACTTTAACTTTAACCAAGTGGGCAAATAACGCTCGAACTCAGCTGGGTGATACTGCTCATAGAGATTATCAATATTGCCTACTGTCTGCGCCGAAAACACCCAAACAGGGGCTTCATCCCCTACTCGCACTCGTTGCAAATAAATAGGAACGCGACGCTCGCGATAGTCAACATAACCAAGCTGAATAGAGCGTCTAGCAATACCCATGACACTGCTATTATTACCAAGCGGTGGTTCAATTAAGCCATCGGGACGATCTGGCATATCATCGAATACATATAGCTCTTTTTCAGATAATAAGAAATCCAGTCGCTTTGTGAGATCAAGCGCACGACTACGTTGACTTTTCTCATCAATCAAATTCATATTTAGCGCGTAAGCGGCCAAATCATACTGCTGCTTCATTAACGCTGATTGAAAAAACTCTAAGGCTGCAAGCGGTGTTTCTAAATTAGCTGGCTCAGATAACGGTGGCAACCCAGCATTTAGCTTATCGAGTATATAGTAGCTCTCACTATATTCTCCGGTCAGTGCCGTATCACCTTGTAGCCTGCCTGCCTGCTCCACTGCGTTACGCTCAGTAGGATCGAATATCTCTTCAGTAATACCAGAAATACTGACACTCTCATCTTTAAGTGCATTGACTTGCTGAGCGGCATATTCAGAAAAACTATCAGGCTTACTAGGCGTTTGTTTTTCCGGCTCGCTCGTACTCTGTCCATTTTCATTCTTTACTGCGTAAACAGGTGTATAGATCACACTTATAGCGACAATAAAAAAGCCCAACAATACTTTCAGCATATGGCTTTTAAAACGACTATTCTCTACATCTACTTGATGATTATCATCTGAGCGAAAAACAGCACAATGATTGTTCATAGGATTGTCTTTAAGAGTATTCATGTTTTCAAAGCCATCAGTCTACAAAAGGAAAGTATAAAAAATATACCGGTGCTGTTTTAACCTAATTCAGTAATCAAAAAAAAGCCAGCCTAAAGCTGACTTAATTTATTACGAGATTTGTAGCTATTTACCCTATAAACGGCAAGAGTTGTTTTAAGCGCGGCGCCATGTCGTGCCAGCACGGCTATCTTCGAGCTCAATACCCGCCTCTTTTAGTTGCTCACGTATCTCATCAGCACGGGCAAAGTTTTTGTTGGCTTTAGACTCTGCACGTTCGATAATCAAATTATCAATAACGGCATCCGTTAGACCGTCTTCTGCTTGATCACCGACCACTGCTTGCAAAAACTGCTGCACTGGCTGCTGTAAAATATTTAATACCTGAGCCAATGCTTTTAGTTGCTGGGCTAATTGCCATGCGGTATCGACGTCTTCCGCTTTGATGGCTTTATTGATATCACGAGCTAATCCGAATAATACGCTAATGGCCGTCGAGCTATTGAAGTCGTCATTCATCGCCTTTATGAAGTCTTGTCCAACCGCGCTATTGTAAGCTTCAGCTACTAAGTCTTCATTTATTGCGATTGACTGTCCTTTTTGCTGCTCAGCCAATTTTAGTGCATTATACAGTCTGCTTAGGCTATTATGCGCTTCATCCAATGCGCTATCAGAGAAGTTAACTTGGCTGCGATAATGGCTCGATAATAAGAAAAAGCGCACCGTCTCAGGTAAGTACTTTGCCATGACATCGCGAATGGTAAAAAAGTTGCCCAATGATTTAGACATTTTTTCGCCATCGACATTGATAAAACCAACATGCATCCAGTTGCGTGCATACTCACAACCAGTCGCTGCCTCAGACTGCGCGATTTCGTTTTCGTGATGCGGGAACTGTAAGTCATGACCACCGCCATGAATATCAAAGGTACTACCTAAGCACTTAGTCGACATCGCTGAACATTCGATATGCCAGCCTGGACGCCCTTGACCCCATGGTGATGCCCACTGCGGCTCGTCAGGTTTTGCAGCTTTCCATAGTACAAAGTCAAATGGATTACGTTTATCATTCTCAACTTCGACTCGCGAACCTGCTTGCATATCGTCCAGATTACGCTTAGATAATTTGCCATAACCGTCAAAGCTATCAACAGCATAGTAGACGTCACCGTTGTCGCCTGCATACGCATAGTTGCCAGTGACTAGCGTCTCAATCATATCCTGCATATCATCGATATGATCAGTCGCACGTGGCTCAGCATTTGGCATCTCACAACCAAGCGCTGTCGCGTCTTCATGCATTGCCTCAATAAAGCGCTGCGTCAATGTACCAATCTCTTCACCGTTTTCAGCGGCACGAGCAATGATTTTATCATCGATATCAGTGATATTACGTACGTAGTTCACGTCGTAACCCAAACGTGCCAACCAACAAACGGCCATATCAAAACCGACCATCACTCGCGCATGACCAATATGACAATAGTCATAAACAGTCATGCCGCACACATACATACCAACCTGCCCTGCTTTGAGTGGTACAAACTGACGTTTGCTGCCAGTCAATGAATCGTAAATGGCAAGTTGGGACATCGCATCTGCAAGTGGTGTGGTCATAGTAAAAAAGCCTTGTAACGTAAATAAAATAGAGAAATGGGAAATCTTAGCCGCCGTGTATGAATAAGCCATACCAACGACTGTAACTATAAATCAAGAAAATAAAAAATTCAGACCAAAAAATGTCGTGATATAAAACGTAACCCATTATCTTAGCGAAAACAGGCGTAAAATACTACAATGAGCGTGCAACTAACGCTATTCAATCATAAAAACCGTTAAGGATGTAAAGATGGGCAATCGCTTAAGCAAAATATACACACGTACTGGAGATGATGGCAGCACTGGTATGGCTGATGGCAGCCGCCTTAGTAAAGCGGACGATCTATTTAGCGTCATGGGTGACATCGACGAGCTCAACTCGCATATTGGCTTGGTACGTGCGCAATTAAAGCATAATAAAGGGCAATCTATAGAGAAAGAGTTCTCTGAAGCCTTGGTCATCATTCAGCACTTGTTATTCAATATAGGCGGCGAGCTTGCCATGCCAGAGTATGAAGGGGTTAATGCCACTCATATTGAATGGTTAGAGCAGCAAATAGATATGATGAATGCCACATTGCCACCGCTGAAAGACTTTATTTTGCCGACAGGTTCTATATTGGTGAGTCAATTACACGTGGCGCGTAGCGTATGTCGCCGCGCTGAACGTCAAGCTGTGATATTGCAGCAGCAGCGTCCACAAGCGATTCGAAGTACTGCTGTCAGCTTTATCAATCGCTTATCCGATTGGTTATTTGTCGCTGCACGCTTCTGTACAGACCCAGAAAAAGTCTCTGAGGTATTGTGGGACAGTCAAGCATTGAAGACGTTCACTGACAGTCAATAATACAAACTAAGTATTTAACAATAAAGAGCTTAAACCCAAAAAAACCCCGCGACATGATTGTTGCGGGGTTTTTATTATTCAGCGATAGCAATTCGGTTTACTGGGTATCGCTACCTCTTATTACAATGACCAATTAATAAGTCGCACTGTTGTCTTCAATGATAACCATATCGATGGTTTCATCTTTAGGCACGGCTTTTGGTGTGGCGGGCTTACTAGGCTCGGCAGCTGCTGCTTGGGTGTTTGCAGTCGAACTGTTCTGACTTTCAGCAGGTTTATTAATGGTTGGTGGCGGCGTAGGTTCAGTTGGACGAATTGGCTCAACTGGCGTTACGGTTCTTGGCTGACGGATTGGCGCTGTTTGAGTAGTAGTATCGTTGTTCTGCGTTGCACGGCGCTCAGCAGCACGTTGGGCACGTTGCTCATCCATTGCAGTTTTAAATACAGAACCTGCCATCACATCTGCAACGACAGTAATCAAAGCAGGCTGACCTGCAATACGCGTACGCACTTGACCGCCTTGAGTACCGACGATGTAAGTGAAAGCGTCATCAACGAGCATATTGTTATTGATACGGATATTGTCTTGCGCTAAACGCGATTGTAGACTTGGCTGATTATTGGCCGCTTGTACCTGACTGGCTTGATACAAGTCTTCACTTGGTAGCGTCATGCTGACACTTGCTTGACAAGTGGTCATGCCGTTTTCATTGGCTTGTTGCAAGATGGCAGCGTTTTGGACATCAATGACAACGCCATTGGTTTTTTCGCTAACCACACCGTTTGCTAAACTGATTTCAGCATCATTTGCATAACTGGCAGCCAATGACTGTGCTTGTTGATTGAGCGTATTTTTCAGAGCTGACTTAAGGCGATCTTGCACCATAGGATCATCACAGCTGATCGCAGGCGCAACGATATTTTCAGCATCGACAGTCTCTTGTTCTGTTAGCTCTGCCTGCTCAGCAGTGTCTTCTTTATCTGAGCGATCACAGCCTGCAAGCGCCAAACCACATACCAATCCAATCCCAGCAACTTTATGCCACTTGCTCAAACTTATATTTGCTACGCTCATACTAACTCTACTCCCAATTTACAGGTTCGTACCGCCACTGACTGACAGTGTTCAACATTCAAATCGCAACGCTAGCTGCTACAGATATGAAAACCACATCATTATACGGTGTTTAAATCAAATGGTCATTAGTGTAGCCCATGGATATACAAATAGTGCCCCTCATTGTGGAAAAAACCTGCGTTTGGTTGCAAAAACATAACAAACATTCGCAGATTTGGACTCTAAAAAGTTATATTTAAAAAAGTACGGATTGCATCACAGTTTTTGTTAGACGTCATTGATATGACGCTATATGATTGGGCATAAAAATCATCGATAATTGGTGCATATGATAAATTTTAGAGATACGTTGTTATTAGGTCATCGAGGCGCACGCGGTGAGGCGTTAGAAAATACCTTTTCAGGCTTTCAATACTCTCAAAATCTTAAGTCAAGAGGATTAGCAGGCGTAGAGTTTGATATACAACTAAACGCTGACGGTCACTTAATTGTATTCCACGATGACGATCTAGAGCGTATGTGCGGTCGGCAATCACGTATTGATCAGTTAAAACTGACTGAGATTCAGTGCCAATTGCAGTTTGGCCAACCTATTATGACATTGGCGAGCATGGCACCTGCGCTTAGCGGGTTTAACGTTATTGAGCTTGAAATTAAGACGCATAGCCGTACCAACTACGCGGTGTTGATTGCAGCGCTTCGGCAGGCATTTATTGATACACCTCTTGCCAGCTTACCAGTTGTATTGACGAGCTTCGATGTCGAGTTACACAACCGTTTGCAACGTCACAAACTATTATCTCATATGCCTCGCGGCTTGCTTATTCGTACGCCAGAAGCGTTGGCAAGCGCGACCAATACCGCATTGCAACTCGGCTGTATTCAACTGGGCATTCATTATCCGCTTTTGACCCAAGCCGTCATCAAGCATAGCCACCGTTATGGATTGCCCGTAAGTGCTTGGACGGTTAATGATATTCCCACCATTGAGCAGCTCATCAAATGGGAGACTGATGTCATCATTACGGATTTTCCAAGTCATTTGCTGTTGCCTTGACCGAGTTATCCGTACTTTTTTGATATTTAATCATTTTTTCGATAAACGCATTCTTTCCTACATATCTACCCTTCTTGTTACACTTCTCCTTCATGTCTGATAAGTCACTCGTATTTTTGATCAATACATTCTATAATCCATACAAGTTATTGTTATTTAGCAATATTTTTATAGTGTATAAGTGTTCACTTTACACGCTTTTTAAGGTACTATGGTGGCTTAAATTAATACCGTTAGGGATATTATATGATTGCAAAAAAAGCACTTGGCTTACCGCTTAAAGGCTTACGTTTCGCTATCAAATCTGGTGATACGCTTGTAAAGACCGCCAGCACTCAAGTCACGCGTTTTAAAACTCGTTTCGATGAGAAAAAAGCGCAAATGGCGCTTGATGAGCAGCCTGTTGCCAAACGCAATTATGCGAAAGCTTCTGAGCAAGCGGATCTTTCTGCGCAAGAGCAAAGCATTGATATGCGTGAGTTTGAATTTACCAAAGCACCAATTAACTGGATTCCAGCGGCTATTTTAGTAGCGACGCCAATTGCTGCTGCTGTGATTACGCCATGGTATCTATGGACTCATGAAGTTAGCGCTCCTGTTTGGGGTGTGTTTGGTGCCTTTATGGTATGGACAGGTATCAGTATCACGGCGGGTTACCATCGTCTGCTATCGCACCGTGCTTACAAAGCGCACCCTATTGTCAAAAACTTTTTATTGTTAGGTTCAACCTTAGCCGTACAAGGCTCAGCGTTTGATTGGGTTTCTGGACATCGTACTCACCATCGTCATGTAGATGATCGTTTGGACGATCCATATTCAGCACAGCGTGGTTTTTGGTTCAGCCATATTGGTTGGATGCTACGCAACTACCCTAGCGGTAAATTTGATTATAAAAACATTCCTGATTTGACCAAAGACAGAGTCTTACAGATTCAGCATAAATATTATGGTTTGTGGGTAGTTGCCATGAATGTTGGTATGGTTGCTGCTATTGGTTGGCTCATTGGTGATGTTTGGGGTACTTTACTGATCGCTGGTTTGCTGCGCTTGGTATTAACTCATCACTTCACCTTCTTCATCAATTCGCTATGTCATATGTTTGGTACACGTCCTTATACGGATACTAATAGTGCTCGTGATAACTTTTTCTTAGCTATCTTTACGTGGGGCGAGGGTTATCATAACTATCATCATTTCTTCCAGTATGATTATCGTAATGGCGTGAAATGGTGGCAATATGATCCAACAAAATGGTTGATTGCTGGTTTATCAAAAATCGGTTTAACGACGGATTTGCGTACTGTTGATGATACGACTATTAAGCATGCCGAAGTGCAAATGCAGTTCAAAGCAGCACAACAGCAGATCGATACAGCCACAAGCACTGGGCTTGATCTTCCTCATGCGATGAAGAGCTTCCAAGACCGCATTAAGTTTGAATACGATGCATTTAAACAAACTGTCGAAGAATGGCAATCACTGAAAGCTCAAACTATTGAAATGAAAAAAATAGAATGTGCTGATCGCTTACGTGAAGTTGATGATAAGCTAAAGCATGATTATGCGAAAATTGAACAGAAAATCCTTGAGCATAACAGCAATCTAAAAACTGCTTTCCGCTCTATTGGCGCGAACGAAAAAGCGGCTTAATTAACCTCTGATTAGTTTTATAATTTTGAAGCTTCTCCATCCCCCTATCCGTCCTAGATAGGGGGATTTTTTTGCTTATACTTTATCGATTATGTCATTACAGCTACTTCTAATGATTTTATTATCATAATAAATGGTCAAATACATTGGCTGAACCATTGCTTTCTCTAATCCAGAAATAATAACCATCTCATCCATCATATTCAGTTAATTAAAGACCGATAATTTTATTTTTTGGTCAGATATTACAAGAGACGGACAGAGTGCAACGATGCCATATGAGAGCTATGCTATAGTGACATTCTCACTTTTATATTTTAATGGAAACGGCCTGTATGCGTTATCAAAACACTTACGTCAACCTAGACACGCGCCTTTATCATGAGCAGCCACCGACGCCACTAGACAATCCTCGTGTCGGTCACTTCAACACTCAAGTTGCACAGCAGTTGGGCTGGGCCGACGATGAGGATCTGATGACCAATTGGGTTGAGATATTGGGCGGTCAATACGTGCCAGCTGATTTCAAACCATTATCGATGGCCTATGCTGGTCACCAGTTTGGACAGTGGGCTGGGCAATTGGGCGACGGACGCGGTTTATTGATGGCGCAGGTACTCGATGTTGATGGACAGCCACAAGACTTGCATCTTAAAGGTGCTGGTTTGACGCCCTACTCGCGCATGGGTGATGGACGCGCAGTCTTACGTAGTACTATTCGCGAATACCTTTGCGGTCATGCATTGACCCAGCTTGGCATCCCCTCATCTAACGCTTTGGGGTTTGTGGTATCGGATACGAGAGTGCGCCGTGAGCGTATTGAAGCAGGTGCAGCGTTGATGCGTGTGGCTGACAGTCATATTCGTCTCGGTCATGTCGAATGGATTGCCAGCTTTGCCCCTGATGTACTGGGTGAGTTCACTGACTATATGATTGACACTTACTATCCAGAGTGCCGCGATAGCGAAACGCCTGTCTTAGCTTTTTTGACCGCAGTGGTCGAGCGTACGGCCCGTATGATTGCTGATTGGCAATTGATTGGCTTTGCTCACGGTGTCATGAACACAGATAACTTATCTATCACAGGCAGTACTTTGGACTTCGGGCCGTTCGGCTTTATGGAGCGCTTCAATCCTGCATGGATTAATAATCACTCAGACCACACTGGTCGCTATGCTTATCAGAATCAGCCTGCTATCGGACATTGGAACCTAAACGTTTGGCTGCCACACTTTATGCGCCTAGAAGGCGTTACTCGTGAGACGCTCGCTGAGTGTTTAGCGCCTTATGAAGCAACCTTTATGCAGCATTATCAGCAAGGTCTGTGCCGTAAGCTTGGCCTACCGCATCAAAGAGAAAGCCTCAGCTTGGCCTTTGAATGGTTGACGCTATTAGAAGACAACTTGCTCGACTATACCAATAGCTTCCGCGCCCTACTCGGTTTGGCCGCACCAACAGATCATCCTTATGAGCAAAAGCTACTGGCTACCATGACCACCGAATTAAGCAGTGATGCGCAGCAAGTATGGCAAGACTGGTCAGCACGTTATCTGGCACAGATCGAGCAGCTGCCACTTGAGCAGGTAGTTGATGACATGACAACCAACAATCCTGCCTATGTCCTTCGTAATAGCATGGCGCAGCGTGCGATTACTGCCGCAGAGCAAGGCCAGTTTGAAGAAGTTGACCGGGTATTCCGTTTACTAGCCAACCCTTATAGCGTGCAAGATATTGCTAATGATTTAGATAGCAGTGCGCCCGCGCCTGATACACCGCAGATGCCTATTAGTTGCTCGTCTTAGTAGCTGCTCATCTTAGTAGTTGCCCGTCTTAACACCTTTCAATTCTGTAATATTGTGAAATATTATGAAATTAAGGTTGATATCTAGACGCGTTTTTTGGCATTATCAACAAGATAAATAACGAATATCATTTTATTATATTATTCGCATAATTCACCGTTGTTGACTAGGCAGTGAATTGGCAATAATGCTAGAATGAATATTTTAGCTAGTTTGCTTTTTTGACCTGATCTTTGATCGTCGACCATGATTCTGATGGTCGCGAGTCGTTTAACGTCTGTATACCTTTCAGTTATTATCATTCAATGATTTTTGGAGGGTTAGACGTTGTTTTTTATCACCATTTAATTTATTCCAATTTATTCCAACCATGGCAATTATTATGAATGACGATACCACTTCGAATACGGATAACCTCAGTACAGAAAAAGAGCAGTTTGAACAAGCTGCCTTACATTACCATGAGTTTCCACGCCCAGGTAAAATTTCGGTAACCCCTATTAAGCAGCTAGCTAACCAACGTGATTTAGCACTCGCCTACTCTCCAGGCGTGGCTGTACCTTGTCTTGAGATCCAAAGAGATCCAAAACTTGCGTCTAAATACACGGCACGTAATAACCTCGTTGGTGTTATCACTAACGGTACTGCTGTACTTGGTCTGGGTAATATCGGTCCATTGGCATCGAAGCCAGTCATGGAAGGTAAAGGCGTTCTATTTAAGAAGTTCGCAGGTATCGACGTTTTTGATATTGAAATTGCTCAAAACGATCCAGATAAGTTTATCGAAGCGGTTGCCTCGCTTGAGCCTACCTTTGGTGGTATCAACCTAGAAGACATTAAAGCACCAGAATGTTTCAAAATCGAGCGCGTACTACGTGAGCGTATGAACATTCCTGTGTTCCATGATGATCAACATGGGACGTCAATCATCGTTGCCGCAGCTATGCTAAATGCTTTGTTGATTACTGGCAAAAAAATCGAAGAGATTAAAATTGTTTGTTCAGGCGCAGGCGCAGCAGCCATTTCTTGCCTAGATATCATTTGCGCGCTTGGTGTTAATAAGAACAACATCATTGTTTCAGATTCACGCGGTATCATCAGTACTAGCCGTGAAAACCTTGATGAAACCAAACAACGTTATGCTCGTGATATCACAGCTACTTCTATCGAAGAAGTCATGGACGATGTCGATATGTTCTTAGGCTTATCTATGCCTGGTACATTGTCTGAAGACATGGTTCGCCGTATGGCCAAAGACCCTATCGTCTTTGCACTTGCCAACCCAACACCTGAAATCATGCCAGAATTGGCACATGCCGTACGTCCAGACGTCATCATGGCAACTGGTCGTTCAGACTATCCAAACCAAGTAAACAACGCGCTATGTTTCCCATACATCTTCCGTGGTGCATTGGATGTTGGTGCGACCACCGTTAACGAAGAGATGAAAGTCGCCTGCGTAAAAGCAATCGCTGCGATGGCACACGTTGAAGCCACTCCAACGACCAGCGCTAGAAACATCGAAAAGATGCAGAGCTTTGGTCGTGACTACTTAATTCCAGGCCCTCTAGAGCCAAATCTAATCATTGAAATCGCATCTGCTGTTGCCAAAGCAGCGATGGATTCGGGCGTTGCCACGTTACCTATCGATGACATGCAAGCCTATCGTCAGCGTCTGTCTGAGTTTGTTTATAACTCAGCGTTTGTCATGAAGCCAATCTTTGCTCGAGCTAAAGCCGATCCAAAACGTATCGTGTACTGTGAAGGTGAAGACAACAATATCTTGCTTGCTGTACAAGTGGTCGTTGATGAAAAGCTAGCACAACCTATCTTGGTTGGTCGCCCTTCAGTTATCGAAGCCAATATCAAAAAACTGGGCCTACGTCTAAAAGCTGGTGAGAACATTACCATCGTCAACGTTGATGACGATCCTCGCTACAAAGACTACTGGCAGGGCTACTATGAGAAGAACAAACGCCGCGGTGTAAGCATTGAGCTTGCTCGTCGTGATGTTCGCCGTAAGACGACTTTGATTGGTTCTTTGCTGGTTGAAAATGGTGCGGCAGATGGCATGGTATGTGGTACCTTTGGCCATTACCAATTGCATTTAAAATACGTTGAAAGCGTCATTGGCAAAAAACAAGGTATGAACGACTTCTATGCAATGAATGCGGTACTCATGCAAGATCGTAATATTTTTATCGCTGATACCTATGTCCATGAAGACCCAACCGCCGAACAATTGGCTGAAATGACTGTCTTGGCAACAGATCAATTACGTCGCTTTGGTATCACACCACGCGTTGCGCTAGTATCTCATTCTAACTTTGGTGCTTCAGATCGTGCCAGCGCTGTCAAAATGCGTAAGGTTCATGAGCTATTGACCAATATGAACGTCGACTTTGAGTTTGAAGGCGAAATGCAAGGAGATGCTGCGCTTAACGAAAATATTCGTCTAAACGATATGCCATCAAGCCCATTGAAAGGTGCAGCGAACCTGCTTATCTTGCCAACCCTTGATGCCTCAAACATCGCTTTCAACCTGCTTAAAACAGCGACTGGCAGTGCTTCTATCGGCCCTATCCTATTAGGTACTAATAAGCCGGTACACATTTTGACACCATCAGCGACAGCACGTGGTATCGTTAATATGACTGCATTGACCGTTACTGAAGCGCAAGACCTAGAAAACGAAAAATAGTCATATATCATACCCAGTATGAATGCACCATAGTCAGTTCAAGATAATTTGGATACAAGGAAGCCGAGTGAAAGTACTACAAATAGTAGACTGAGCGAGGCTGACACCGGACCCAATTTATAGAGGATTGACTATATTAAGAAGGGCTCTGTCATCCATTGATAGAGCCCTTCTGCTATACTAAAACCAGTCAATGCAACTTATAGAGCATTGGCTGTTTTTTTGATTTATAAAAATTGAACTGATGATATAAAGCTCGATAATAACAAGAGGCTTCTATGCAAATTTACCTCGTAGGCGGTGCTGTACGCGATCGACTGCTCAAGCGTCCTATCAAGGACAAGGACTTCGTCGTCGTTGGCGCTACTGTTACAGAAATGATTGATGCAGGGTTTCAACAAGTGGGCGCTGACTTTCCTGTGTTTTTGCATCCGACCAGTCATGAAGAGTATGCATTGGCACGCACAGAGCGCAAGCAAGGCTCAGGCTACAAAGGCTTTAGCGTACATGCCAGCCCTGATGTTAGTCTAGAAGATGATTTGCGCCGTCGTGATTTAACCATCAACGCGATGGCAATCGAAGTTACCAGCTTAACTGACGACACCCCTATTGACGGACAAGTCATCGACTACTATGGTGGCCTACAAGACTTAAAAAGTAAGACATTGCGTCATGTGTCTAATGCTTTTAATGAAGACCCATTACGTGTACTTCGAACAGTGCGCTTCTATAGTCGTTACTACGATTTAGGGTTCACCATCGCGGATGACACTTTAACGCTGATGCGTCAATTGGTTGATACAGGAGAGCTGGCTCATTTAAGCGCCGAACGTATTTGGCAGGAATCGAGCCGTGCAACTATGCAGTTATCACCGCAAGTCTATTGGCAAAAACTGTTTGAAATTGGTGCGCTCATAGAGTATTTCGCGCCATTGCATCATGCTTGGGACAATATCCAAATAAGAGAAACAGCGCAGACAGCATTATATTTTGCAGGCCAAATGCGTCTAAACTTGTCACAGCGTTGGGCGCTACTAATGACTAGCCTGTCTTCATCATTATTTAATAGCGAAAACTCTGAGTCTACGTCTAACGTATCAACCGCTATAAAAAATATTAACGCTATCGGTAATAAAGCCAAAGTCCCGAAATCACATACTCAACTCGCGACTTTATTCACTCAGCAAGCTGAAAAACTAAGCACAATAAACAGTCTAAATGCGTCTGAAAAAATCGATTTAATCCAAGCCTGCGGTGCACATAAAGAGCCTGACAAGCTCTCTCAACTGCTAGTGTGCAGTCATGTGTTACAGCTAGCAACACAGCATCGCCAAATGATGTTAGCACTAAACAGCTTTCACGCTGTCGGCATGACTGACATTGCGCCAGACCTTAAAGGCCCCGCTATAGGTGCAGCCTTACGCCAAAGCAGGATTGAACACTTGCAAGCGCAACAATGATATAGATAAGCGCACTAGAGAAAAAAGTAGTATTGCTATGGACCAAGAACTTAATGCCTACCAAGCAGAAAATATGAATAACCAAGCGCCAGTGATGCTTGTCACAGGTAGTGCTAGGCGCATTGGGGCGGCTATTGTTAAAGCGGCTCATAGGCAAGGTTACCGCGTCATCATTCATTGTCACCGTAGTGAACAAGACGCTAATGACTTGGCTGACCATCTGAACGACATCCGTGCTAATAGTGCAAAAGTTATCGTTGCTGACTTGACAATAGTTAATGATGGGATGGCTTTAGACAGCTTCGTTAAAAATATCGTAGAGGCGTTTGGACAGCTTGATGTACTGGTGCATAATGCCTCACGGTTTTATCCTAGCCCACTCGGTAGTATCAATCATGCACAGTGGGATGAGTTGCTTTTGACCAACGCGAAAGCCCCTTTATTACTAAGCCAAGCCCTACTACCTTATCTCAAGCAACAACAAGGCTGTATGGTCAGTTTATTGGACATACACGCGCATGATAGACCGTTTAACAACTATACTGTCTATAACATGGCAAAGGCTGCGCATCGAATGATGGTACAGTCGCTAGCGCTAGAGATGGCACCTGAAGTAAGGGTCAACGGGGTTGCTCCTGGAGTCAACATTTTGCCCGACCCTACTAGCGACCAAGCTATTGATAATGAGCAGCAACAAAGTATCATCGATGCTATCCCTATGCGGCGAATAGGCCAACCTGATGAGATTGCTCATAGCGTACTGTATCTTGTGCAGGCAAATTATGTCACAGGAGAGATCATCACCGTGGATGGAGGTCGTAGTCTAACCATAGCTGGTGGTCACCTGTAATACAAAAGTATGGTTCAATAAAAAATATCTTGATTACTGCCTATCTTTTGCTTGAAAAATTAAAAAAATCAGGTATCATTGTGCGTCTAACGTTAGGGCCCATAGCTCAGTTGGTTAGAGCAGAGGACTCATAATCCTTTGGTCGTAGGTTCAAGTCCTACTGGGCCCACCACATTTTAAATCAGGCTTGTTCGCAGCGATGCGGCAAGCCTTTTTTTATGGGGTTTCGCCAGATTTAAGAATATCTCGGTATATGGCGAACCATATAGAATATTGGTATATTTGTTGGTATAGATTATACCAACGCGGAGATATACCAACATGCCATTAACTCATACGATTATCAACAAACTAACCCCAAGTAAAAAATGCATCCCTAGCCGCCCTGACAAGCATAGCGATGGCGATGGCCTTCAACTGTGGGTAAGACATACGGGAAACAAAGTCTGGGTCAGTGCTTACCGCTGGCAAAGTAAACAGCAATCACTCACTTTGGGCAAGTATCCAGTAATCACATTACAACAAGCACGCCAGCGTAACCTAGAAATAAAACAGTTAATTAGTGAAGGTATTAACCCGAAGGATAAGAAAAAAGAAAGGCTCGCTGAGCAAGATGGTTCAAGACTTTTTGATAAAATTGCTCAAGCGTGGTATGCAGACCGTAAAACATTTTTGGCCACAAGTACGTTTAGTCGTAACTATTCAGCCTATCTACGTGACGTTAAACCAGTTATCGGTCATAAGCTAATCGACGACATTACATCACCTGATATTTTAATGATTGGTAAAAATGTCGAGCAACGCGGGGCTAATGAAATGGCGCGGCGCATAATGGCTGAAGTTGGACAAATATTTAAGCATGCTATTCGTATAGGTATGGCTACTTCAAACCCAGCAGCAGATTTATCAGCGGCAATCAAACCGCATAAAACTAAAAATCATAGTCGCATTACTTCAAAAGAGTTGCCTAAGCTTTTAAGAGATATTGAGAACTATAGTGGTCACTTACCTGTAAGGCTGGGGCTATTATTTTTATGCTACACCTTTGTAAGAACAAATGAACTTCGATTCATTGAATGGTCAGAAATCGATTGGAACGATAAAACTTGGCGCATACCTGCAGACAAAATGAAAATGGATAGACCTCACGTTGTGCCTCTTGCACCACAGGTCATAGATATATTAGAGCAAATTAAAGAGCTAAATTTTTCAGAGCAGTATGTATTCTATAACCCATCAACTCGCAAGCCTTATAGTCAAAATGCTTTTATTAACGCTTTATATCAAATGGGCTATAAATATAAAATGACGGGACATGGATTCCGAGGACTGGCGAGCACTACACTTCATGAACAAGGCTTTATGCATGAAGCTATAGAGCTACAGCTAGCACATGAACAAGAAAATAAAATTAGTAAAGCGTATAACGGTGCTCAGCATCTAGATTATCGTAGAGACATGATGAATCAATGGGCAGGTTATATAGACTCTAAGATTATTTTAAAAACGCCAGAATGCAAATAAGAATAATTTAAATAACTATTAACACTTGGGGAAAATAATGCTAGAAGGTAATAAAGTTTTTTATACTTTAGACGAGGTTAGAGAGTATTTGAAAAACACAAAAGATAATGCTTTTTCAAATGATGATGACATTATGAGACTAATACAAACTAATCAACTCACACCTTATTTAAAATACGAAGGTAAAGCATATGGAGTACTAGATGACGAGAAGATGAGTGACGAGAAAATAAAGTCAGTAATAGCTTCCCTCAATAATACTATTACATCAGAAATCACAAAACTTCAAGTCGGAGAATTAATTAATCCTTTGAATTATGATTATGATATAAATGTAAACAACATTATATATTTAGTTAAAAAGTTATTATTTACTTACGAAACTAGACGCGCTACTAGACTGACAACTCAATCTATAAATATTCAAGGTACGTTTAGGTTATCAACTTTTAATATTAGACATTCAGAATTAGGCTTTGAAGTTTGTTTAGGAGCGAGTTTACCAGTTTCTCAAGCTATTGAAATTGACTCTAACTATCAAACTTCAATTCAGAATAAGTTGAAGGGCTATATATTGGATCCCTCTAATCTAGTTGAACCTGAAAAGACTAAATTTGAAAGTGACTATAATTTAGTCTTTGCAAGTAATGATTTAGCATATATTCTTGAAATAATTAAAGCTAGTCATGAAAACACTAAGCTCAAAGAGAAAATAGCCAACGCAAACAGAACAATTAATCAAAAAAACAAAGAAATTAAAAGGCTTGAAAAAGATCTTAGAGAATCTCAATCTGCACAACCTAAAAATAATGTAAAGGATAGCATTTACTCACTAATATCCGCTTTAAAAATATTATTGCTTGACCCTGATATCAATGCTTACCACTTTAAGAGCGATAGTCTTAAAAGCACAGGACAACCTACACAGGGCGGTTTAATTCAGTACATTGTAGATATGAGAATACCTAAACTTAGTAAACGAAGTATTGATGATATTTTTTCTGAATCTAACAAACGCAATGATAGTTAATAACTAAATTTTGCGATTTACAAGTTGCAACTTGCGATGACTATATATAATTCCTACCCTATCATTCTATCCATACCGTGACATATCGTCATGGAGTAGATGGAGACATAGAATGTCAAATTATAATAACACCTCACCTTCTAAAGTTAATAAATATAGAGAGCAAACCTATTTATTGCCACCGCAGGGAATGTCGCGAGCAAAAGATATTTTACCTTTTCTTCCATTTTCGAGAACCACATTGCATGAATGGAGTCAAAACGGTAGATTTCCTAAATCCGTAAAATTATCTTCAACCATGGTGGCATGGCGTAACTCTGAGGTTTTAGAATGGCTAGAAAACCACAATAATCCTGTTCATCATGTACAGGAGATTACTAATGATTAGTCCAAAAAACAAAAACGCTCATGTTGGTAGCATGAGCGTTACTGACCATAAGAAATTCACATGCGACTGTCAATTCAATAGTGATCAGGCCAATGATAGCACGAAACTAGAAAGCCCAAACGATCATTACCTAACGAAAAATGAGCAATGGCCTGACCCTGATCCATTGGCCAACGATCCAAGCACGCCCACGCCCTACCCGATCAACGCATTCACGGGACTGTTAAGAGCAGTAATTGAGGCCGTGGCCTATTATGCACAAGTGCCGCTTGCCATGGCAGGTCAATGTGTTTTAGGCGTGTTATCACATATTGGCCAGCAGTTTGTTGACGCACCTTTTGGTAATAGTTATAAACCAGCGAGTTTGATACTCATAACAGAAAGTGAGAGTGGCGCTGGCAAAACGGAGGCAATGAAGTTAACGCATTTGAAAATTGATGAGTATGAGCAACGACAATATGAACAATATATTGATGCATTAGTATTACGGGAAGCCAAAAAGGAAGTTTTAAATGGTAAAGAATTGAAAGAGTTTCTTGAATCAACACCTAACCCATATAACCCTGAAATGGTATTCAAAGATATCACAATGGAAGCTTTGCTAGATAAATATGTAAACCGAGAAATTATTGTTGCAACGTGGGCGAGTGATGATGCAGCACAATTCTTTAATGGCCCCTCAATGACTAGTAAAACAGCTGGTAATAGCTTGACTGGAATTACTGAATTATATAGTAGCGGTATAGTCAATCGATCACGATCACAGAAGAATGCTTTTGCTAACCCACGTACAAAAGCATATGGCGCACGTTTAACTTTGATGTTAATGGCACAGCGCGTGATATTAGAGCCAGCATTGACTGACCCACTGATGAATGGGCAAGGGTTTTTAGCACGTGCCTTGATTGCCTGCCCTGAAGACTTGCGAGGTTATCGAACGTGGAATGACCTAAAACGTAGGCGCAATAATCCATATGACGATCCACACTTAATACAATACTGGTCACGCTGTCAAAGTTTACTTACACCTTTATCAGAAAACGAACCTACAGACGCTACAGGTAATCCTGAACGTATTAAAATGCAGTGGGCTAATGATAACACCGAACAAGTCTTTTATGACAAACTACAAGCGATTGAGAACAGACAAAAACTAGGCGGAGTATTTGCAGCCGTAAAAGCGTATGCCTCACGAATGGCAGAAAATGCCAGCCGTATTGCCTCATTAATGGCATTTTTTGATGAACGAACCACAATCACCACCGATGACATTACCCGCGCTTTTATGTTGGTTGAGTATTCCACAGCCGAACGCTTACGCTATCTTGAGGCAACCCCCAACGGAGAACAGAACAACAGTGAGAAACTCAGTAGCTGGCTGGTGAATAAGTCGAAAGATAAAAATACGCATAAACTAAATAGGACTTATATTGCTAATCATGCACCTAATCCTATGCGTCAAAGTACAAAGTTATTGCAGATTGAGTTAGAAAAATTAGAGTCTGCTAAGCATATCAGGCAAGATATGGAGGGACGAAGCAAAATGATATTAATCAACCCTAAGCTATACGATTAATACTTGAGCTTAAGAAACCTTGCTTAAATTGCTTAAACAGCCTCTAGCCTTTATAGTTAGGGGCTGTTCATTAAGACTATCAAGTCTCAAGCTTGCTTAAACTGCTTAAACTTATTTTAAAATTAATAAGCTTAAGATGAACTTAAGCAGTTTAAGCAACGTTAAGCAAATGCCTACCTTAATCTAATTCCTTGCCTATCATATGTTATAGCCAATTTAAGCAGTTTAAGCAGCTTTCTTTAGGTATAAAGCTGTATGGGCAGGCATGTAGCATCTGCCTTTTTTTATTGTGACTAACTTTCTATATGTGCCACATACAATCATAACTTGTTATCTATTATCCGAAAGTTTACAATTAGTTATTAGCTTTCTAATAATTTACCTATATGATTGATATTAACCAAACTCAGCACTTTAGGCTCTGGTTGCACAAACTCAAAGACCCATTAGGCAAAGTTGGCATATTGGCACGTATCAAGCGAGCACAAAGCGGCAATTTTGGTGATCATAAGATACTGCCAAATACAGCTGGTATTTATGAAATGCGGATATTTAAAGGCAATGGTTACCGTGTCTATTATGCCAAGCAAGGCGATACTGTTTATCTCTTACTATTAGGAGGCAGCAAAGACAGCCAGCAAAGCG
>Ga0208014_1000327_pt1 | contig 22046 bp, 16 predicted proteins | sample 25_taG_FD_184099 | JGI IMG/M metagenome (GOLD analysis project Ga0208014, IMG submission 184099) | Marine viral communities from Cariaco Basin, Caribbean Sea - 25_WHOI_OMZ (SPAdes) (version 2) | ecosystem: Environmental > Aquatic > Marine > Oceanic | place: Caribbean Sea: Cariaco Basin...
AGGTATTCCTGCATCATACGCTTATCGGGACCAAGGCCTAAACGGTATTCTTCCATAACCACACCGCGTTCTTCATCGATATCCTCATCGGTCATAGTAGCTTTATGCGCCCAATCTTCAAGTATTTGAAAACCGGTGTTTAGGGTTTCGTCATCATCGCTGGGGATAGGAAGAATATAAACAGTTTCATCAAAACTGGTATATGCATTAAGATCGGCGCCAAATTTTACACCAATGCTTTGTAGATAATCTACCAGTTCATTTTTTTCAAAATTTTCGGTGCCATTAAAATTCATGTGTTCTACAAAATGAGCCAAACCTTGTTGATCTTCATTTTCAAGAATAGAACCGGCGTTTATAACCAAACGGAGCTCTAATTTGTCTTCTGGGCGTTCATTACTTCTAATATAATAGGTGAGGCCGTTATCCAACTTGCCCATCTTAACTTTGGGACTTATCGGAATATTTTCACTCTCCTGAGCTTGCAATCCAACATTGACTGCTAAGAAAAGAATTAATGAATTCAGTAATAATTTTTTCATTTAAATAGGTGTTATTGATTAATTGTGCAACAATATACATCTTTTGTGATATTATTTTCAATAGAATTAAATATTTAGTTGAAAAAGGTTTTGTGAGATTACTAATATGAAATAAAAAAGCCTGCAACTTTTAAAAGTTCCAGGCTTTGAAATATAAACTTCAAAAAAGATACTTAATTACCTTTCTTAGCTTTAATCATGGCCTCCAATTGGTCCCACATTTCCTCGGGGATTGCTTCTAATAAGTTAAACTGGCCTGCACCTTTAAGCCATTCGCCTCCATCTATGGTAATTACTTCTCCATTTACATAAGCTGAAAAATCTGAAACTAGGTAGGCGGCAAGGTTTGCCAATTCCTGGTGCTCACCAACTCTTTTTAGTGGTACTTTTTTAGCAAGATCGAATTTATCTTTTAAATCTCCAGGCAACAATCTATCCCACGCGCCTTTAGTAGGGAAGGGGCCGGGTGCAATTGCATTGAACCTAATTCCATATTTTGCCCATTCTACCGCTAAAGAGCGCGTCATAGCCAAAACTCCTGCTTTCGCGGTAGCACTTGGCACTACATAAGCAGAACCAGTCCAAGCATAAGTGGTCACAATATTAAGTACGGTTTTATCTTTTTGTTTTGTATCTATCCAATGTTTCCCAAGCGCCATGGTACAGTTTTTACTTCCTTTAAGCACAATATCAATAATAGTATCAAAAGCATTGGCGCTTAATCTCTCGGTTGGAGAAATAAAGTTTCCTGCAGCATTGTTTAATAAAACATCTATGTTTCCAAATTCTTTTAGAACTTCATCGCGCATGTTTTCTACCTGATCGTAATGCCTAACATCGCATTGAACAGCAAAACATTTACCTCCGGTTTCATCTTCCAACTCTTTGGCGGTGTTTTGAAGTTTTTCCAGGTTTCTGGAGGTAATGGCTACATTAGCACCAAGTTCCATAAAGTATTTGGTCATTGCTTTTCCAAGGCCACTGCCTCCGCCAGTTACGATAATTGTTTTGCCTTTTAAAGCATCGTCCCGAAGCATTTTTTTAGTAAATTCCATAATATATTTTAGTTGGTTGGTTTACTCACTAAGTGAGATATAATATTTTAAGTCTTTTTATAATTCATAAAATCTGCAAGGTCATTTTTACGAGTTTAAACTTCTTCCTCTATTAAAATCTCCAAAAGCTGGATAGCGGCATCGCTTATTTTAGTTCCCGGGCCAAAAACCGCCACAGCGCCGGCATCAAATAAATATTGATAATCCTGTGACGGAATAACCCCGCCAACAATTACCATAATATCCTCTCTACCTAATTTCTTTAATTCTTCCAGAACCTGCGGAACCAGAGTTTTGTGTCCTGCTGCTAAAGAGGAAACTCCTAAAATATGGACATCGTTTTCTACAGCCTGTTTTGCTGCTTCTTTTGGGGTTTGAAAAAGTGGACCAATATCTACATCAAAACCAAGATCTGCATAACCGGTAGCGACTACTTTGGCGCCACGATCGTGACCATCCTGACCCATTTTTGCGATCATAATTCGGGGTCGTCTTCCGTCCTGTTCTGCAAATTTATCGGCCAGTTCCCTGGCTTTTTTAAACGAAGTGTTCTCTTTCATCTCTTTAGAATATACACCGCTAAAGGTTTGTACTTTAGCTTTATGCCTACCGTAAACTTCTTCCAGCGCATCGCTAATTTCCCCTAAGGTTGCGCGATGTCTTGCCGCCTCAACAGCTAAACTAAGCAAATTCCCGTTTTCCTTTTCCGCGCATTCGGTAAGATCTTTTAGCGCTTTTTCAACTTTTTCGGGGTTTCTTTCGGCTCTTATTTTCTCCAGGCGCTCTACCTGTTGTTTTCTTACGGTCTGGTTATCTACTTCTAAAGTAACCAGCTCATCTTCTTTTTCGAGTCGGTATTTGTTAGTGCCCACAATAATATCGGTTTCACTATCTATCCTGGCCTGTTTTTTTGCTGCGGCTTCTTCAATGCGCATCTTCGGTATTCCTTCTTCAATGGCTTTGGTCATTCCGCCTAATTCTTCAACTTCTTCTATGAGCTTCCAGGCTTTTTCAGCAATTTCGTTAGTAAGTTTTTCTACATAATAACTTCCGGCCCAGGGATCTACCGTTTTTGTGATTTTTGTTTCCTGCTGAAGGTGCAACTGCGTGTTTCTCGCTATTCTTGCTGAAAAATCTGTTGGGAGTGCAATGGCTTCATCTAAAGCATTGGTATGTAAACTTTGAGTTCCGCCAAAGGCTGCCGCTGCAGCTTCTATACAGGTACGAGCTACATTATTAAAAGGATCCTGTTCGGTTAAACTCCAGCCGCTGGTTTGCGAATGTGTTCTAAGCGAAAGTGATTTTGCATTTTTCGGGTTGAATTGCTTTACGAGTTTTGCCCAAAGCATTCTGGCCGCCCGCATTTTAGCGATTTCCATAAAATGGTTCATCCCAATTCCCCAGAAAAATGAAAGTCGGGGTGCAAAACTGTCTATATCCATTCCGGCTTCCAGACCTTTTCGAATATATTCCAAACCATCAGCTAAGGTGTAAGCAAGTTCAATATCGCAAGTAGCACCGGCTTCCTGCATATGATAACCAGAAATACTTATGCTGTTGAATTTCGGCATATTTTGAGAAGAATATTCAAAAATATCTGAAATGATCTTCATAGAAGGAGTAGGAGGGTAGATGTAGGTGTTTCTTACCATAAACTCCTTTAAAATGTCATTTTGAATAGTTCCTGAAAGTTGTTCAGGTTCTACGCCTTGTTCTTCGGCAGCAACAATATAAAAAGCTAGAATCGGCAAAACCGCACCATTCATGGTCATGGAAACCGACATTTTATTGAGCGGAATTTGATCAAAAAGGATTTTCATATCTTCCACCGAATCTATAGCTACACCGGCTTTTCCAACATCTCCAACCACACGTTCGTGATCACTGTCGTAACCTCGGTGGGTAGGAAGATCGAAAGCTACCGAAAGTCCTTTTTGGCCGGCAGCAAGATTTCTACGGTAAAACGCATTGCTTTCTTCAGCAGTAGAAAATCCGGCATATTGGCGGATTGTCCAGGGCCGGCTTACATACATGGTACTGTAAGGACCACGTAAATATGGAGGTATTCCTGCGGCGAAATTTAAATGTTTTAGATCTTTTATATCTTCTTTCGAATAGGAAGGCTGCAAGTTTATTTCTTCCGGGGTTTTATAGGTGTTATTTTCACCTTCCTTTTGCCGTTTTCCAAGTGCTGGTGCTGTAAGTTTTATATGTTGAAGATCTTTTCTTTGCATTGCTCTTTTTTTAATTAATCGGCTTTTTCCTGGTTTAATCTTTCCTGCTCCATTCGTTCACTTAAGCGTCTTTCCAGGATAGGTTCTATTAGAGTTTTACGCGGATTTTGCTTTAAAAATGGATACAGTTCCAGTTCATCTTTCATTTTGTCCTGCGGATTTTCGAATTTATTAGTACCTATTAATACCAATTCTCCACTATCAAATTGTTCCTGTTCTTTTTTCGCGCTTTCCTTTATTTTTCGCTGAATAGCTCCTTCTTTTAATTGCTTTAAAAAGCCACCGCCCTTTTCTATTTCTTTAAAAATATCTAAGGCCATTTCGGCAAATTGTTTGGTGAGGCTTTCAATATAATAAGCACCTTCGGCAGCATTGGCAACTTTGTCAAGATATGCCTCGTGCTTCATCACCAATAACTGGTTACGAGCAATCCTGTCTCCAAATTCATTGTTTTTATGATAGATAGCATCATAAGGCATATTATAAACCGTATCGGCACCGCCTAAAACCGCGCTCATACTTTCGGTGGTGGTTCGAAGAAGATTTACGTTGAAATCGTAAAGCGTTTTATTTCTTTTGGTGGGTTGCGCCAGGATATGGCAGGTTTCCGGAATGTTATATTCTGAAGCTAAAGTAGCGTACAGCCATCTTAAGGCTTTAATCTTAGCGATTTCAAAGAAATAGTTTGGCCCCGAAGCGATCAAAAATTGTGGTTGAAATTTCTCGAAATTCGGGTTTTCCTGAAGATGGTTAAGGTATTCGTTAACGTGCGCCAGAGCATAAGCCAATTGCTGCGGAATATTCGCTCCGGAATTTTGATATAAAGTGGTATCTATACTGATTACCGATTTAAAATCTTCGGAATTGGTAAAAATACTTTCAAGGATTTCGTGATCTTTTTGAAGGTTATGGAACCAGTTTCCGGAACGAGCAAGATTTCCTACAATATCAAATTGAAGAAAAATCTGATGTTGTTTTCCTTTTAAAAATTCCCGCAAACGTTTGAAATAATCCGCAGAAAAAAAGTTAAAACTGAAGTAAATAATAGTTTTTTCAAGTGCTATACCTTTCAATAAACTTTCAATAGAAATTTCTTCATTTGGGATGATAAACCAAAGGCTTTCGGTTCCTTTTTTAAGGATTTCGTTTGCGCGTTTATTGCTTTTTTCAGCAGAAACTACGTATAATCTTTCGCAAATATTCCAGTTTTTGGGAGATGGAGTTTTTATGCTGTTCTGGATATCTTCAGCATTATAAAAGGGTTTTATATTAATTCCGTCTAGAGATTTATAGACGAGTTTCTCGTTATAATCGGCTCCCTTTAAATCAAATTGTATTCTTTGTTTCCATTCTTTTGCAGAAACTTCGTCAAATTCCTGAAATAAAGATTCTTTCATTGCGTATTTTTTCTGAAAATTAGTTCCCGGTTACTCTTCAATAGTATCATATTCAATTATGAATATTTCTTCATCGGGACGTTTCATATAATATTGCTGTCGCGCAAATTTTTCTATTTCTACTGAATCCTGAAGCTGTTGTATTGTAGCTTTATCTTTAGAAATTTCATTCTTATAATATTGCCTATTTTCTTCAAGTTCGTCTATTTCCTGGTTGAGTTCGTTATGAATTAGCCAGGAATTACTATCAAGAAAAAACATCCAACCACCAAAAATAAGTATCAGCAAAACATATTTATTGCTGATAACCTTAAACCATCTTTTGTTTCTTAATTCTTTTAAATTCAATTCTTCTAGCTTCAGTAACTAATTAAGACTATTTGGTGATTGGTAAGTTTTAATGCCTTACCGGCTATTTGGAATAAAGATACAAAATTAGGCCAAGCGGTCCTTGATAATGGTCTGTACAATATCAACAGCTACGGTATTATACCTGTTAGTAGGAATTATAAGATCGGCAAATTCTTTGGTGGGTTCTATAAACTGCTGGTGCATTGGTTTAAGCGTAGTTTGATAACGCCATAGAACTTCATCTAAATCTCGGCCACGTTCGGAAATATCTCGTTTAAGTCGGCGAATTAAACGCTCATCACTATCGGCATGAACGTAGATCTTAATATCAAACATTTCCCTAATATCCGGATGGGCGAGTATCAGGATGCCTTCCACAATAACGACTTTCCTGGGTTGGGTTTCCAGTGTTTCTTTTGTACGATTGTGTTCTTTGAAAGAATAAACAGGTTGCTGAATAGTATTACCAGCTTTAAGTTCTTTTAAATGTTCTACCAGGAGATCAAAATCTATAGATTTTGGATGGTCAAAATTGGTCTTAACCCGTTCTTCTTTTGCTAAATGACTTAGATCTTTATAGTAGGAATCTTGAGAAATAACATCTACCTCTTCATTTTTTAATTCATCTATAATTTGTCTTACTACCGTTGTTTTTCCACTTCCGGTTCCACCTGTAATTCCTATAATGAGCATCTAAAAAAATTTGGGGCAAATTTAAACATTTGCCCCAAATTAGAAATAAATATGATGTTTAATTCCTAAGCCCTGATCTTAGGGATTATAAATTACTCTGTTTCTTCAAGCGGTAACATTTTTACTATTCCTGTTCCTTCGGCCGCTACATAAATAAAACCATCGGGACCCTGTTGAACATCTCGCATTCTTCCAAGCCCTTCAAGTAATTTCTCCCTCTTGGTCACTTTGCCATTTTCCATAGCTAAATGTTCCAAATATTGAAATTTTAGCGAACCAACTAACAGGTTTCCTTTTAGCTCAGGATATTTATCTGAAGTTACTTTTTCAAAACCACTGGGAGCGATAGAAGGCACCCAGTAGGTAAGAGGATTCTGAAACTCTGGTCCGGTTCTTTCTTCAGTAATCGTGGTGCCGTCATAATTTTCACCGTAGGTCACTACCGGCCAGCCGTAATTTTTTCCGGCTTTCACTACGTTTATCTCATCACCACCTTTTGGGCCGTGCTCGTTTACCCATACTTCACCGGTTGCTTCGTTGAAGATCATTCCCTGCGGATTTCTGTGTCCGTAAGAATAAATAGCTTCTTTCGCGTTTTCCTCTCCTACAAAAGGATTGTCTGAAGGTACGCTTCCATCTAAATTAAGTCGGTACACCTTTCCACCATCTCTTGTAATGTCCTGCGGATTCACATCTCTATTTCCTCTATCTCCAATAGTGAAAAATAAATGACCTTCTCCGTCAAAAACAATTCGTGATCCAAAATGTTGGCCCCTGGTTGAATTAGTTTCTCCTTTGTAAAGATCTTCGCGGTTGGTTAATTGGTTATTTTCCAGTTTGGCTCGCATTAAGGCAGTATTTCCGCCTTCGCCTTCACCTTCCTGGGAAGAATAGGTGATATAGACCCAATTGTTAGTTTCAAAATCTGGGTGTAGCGCAATATCCAGTAAGCCACCCTGCCCCTGGTTGTAAATTTCGGGAGCACCAGAGATCGCTACTTTTTCTCCGTCTTTAAAATGATAAATATCTCCTCCTTTTTCGGTAACCAGTATACTACCATCGGGTAGAAAGTCAAAACCCCACGGGATTGACATATCACCAATCACTACCTCGTGTTTATATTCCCTGTCGGGAGAAACTGCTTCCGGCTGTTTTTCGGGAACGGGATTGCTGTCTTGATCACTGGTTTCAGTTTGTTCTTCAACTTCAGCTTTTTCATCTGATTTTTGATTTTCTCCACAAGCGGAAAAAGTAAAGATCAGGCCTAATAATAATAAAATACGCTTCATAATGTTTTTTTTGTTTGGCTTAGCCTGCATTATAGCTAAGTTTTCATCTAAGATATAAAAAATCTCAAGTTTTTCTTGTAGACTGATAAGTTTTCTTATATTTGCACCCGCTTTGCAGGATATTAATGACTGCAGGTTGACATTTTGAAATTGAAACGATGGCATTTGCTATTGAGTTTTGGGGTGTAGCCCCGACGTAAAGTCGGGATAAACTTCGCCCAATTATCGCGCCGAGCGCGATCAACAAATACTCGGGGTGTAGCGTAGCCCGGTTATCGCGCCTGCTTTGGGAGCAGGAGGCCGCAGGTTCGAATCCTGCCACCCCGACTTTAACAAGTTATATTTTAACACAAATTAAGGGTAATTATATGGTTTTCATATAGTTACCCTTTCTTTTTGTGCTCAAAATTTAACAAAAAGTGATAAATTTAATGTGAGTTAATCGTGAGTTCACGGTGAATTTGTGAGTTAATCGTGAGCTATTTTTTTTGTATTTTTAGATTACTGATACTCTATAATTACGTATTGTTAGTTTGACTTTCGCCTTAATAATTGTTTCATTTAAACAACAAAGCTATGCGCACCAGTCAAACCTTTTCCATTTCTTTTATTATTCGTAAAAAGAAAAAACAATCTGAATTAGCCCTCCTCTATGCCCGAATTACCGTTAACGGCAAATCATTAGAAATTAGTTTAAAACGCACTATCCCGGCGGACAAGTGGAATCAAGCTGCCAGTAAACTTATCGGTAGTAGTATGGAAAGCCGTCAGATCAATAAAAAAATTGATGAAACCAAGGCACAACTCTATAAAACCTATGACAGCCTTACCAAAGAAGGGCTGCTAGTAAACACGCAGACGGTCAAGGCTAGATTTATTGGGACTGACCAGAAGCATTTTACCCTAATCTATTTAATCAATTATCACAAAGAGAAAATGGATAAGGTTTTAAAGTATGGGACTATGAAAAATTATGCAACTACAGAAAACTACCTAAAAGATTATTTAATAGTGCAATATCATACTTCAGATATTTATTTAAAGCAGATTGACTATCAATTTACACTGGGATTTGAAAGTTATTTACGAGGTTTACCAAGCCTTCAGAATAACGGTGTAATGAAACATATGGAACGTTTTAAAAAATTGATGCGCCTGGCCGAAGATTTAGACTGGATTGAAAAGAACCCAACTAAAAGGTTTAAACTCCGATTTGACCAGGTAGATATGGTGTACTTATCCAAAGCAGAATTACAAAAGATAAAAGACAAAAAATTTACAAGAAGTACCCATAAAATCAATCGTGACATTTTTGTATTCTGTTGTTATACCGGTTTGCCTTATGGAGATGTCAAGGAGCTAAAGAAAAAGCATATTCAAATTGGTGTGGATGGAAAAAAATGGATTTATACCCGAAGGATTAAAACCAATACGATGCTGAGAATCCCACTGTTAGAAGAAGCCGAACGTATTCTGGAAAAATACCAGGATCATCCAAAAGTATGTTCCAGTGATATTTTACTTCCCGTATACTCCAACCATAAAACCAATCAATATTTACGGGAAATAACCAAAGCCGTAAAAATCGATAAGGAATTAAGCTTCCACTCAGCCAGGCATACTTTTGCTACCACAGTAACCTTAGCTAATGGAGTTCCTATAGAAACGGTATCTAAACTTATGGGACATACCAAATTATCGACTACTCAAATTTATGCCCGGGTAATTGATTCTAAAATTTCAAGTGATATGGACTCTCTGAGAATGAAATTAAATAATAAAAATTAAACCTAATTAATGTTTTTGATAATAAAACCTGGATCTTTTGGGAATAAATTTAAAGCTTCCTTAACAGCTATTTTATGGGATATTTCGAGGTGAAATATAACTAAATAAATATCAGTATCTTGATTTGTATAATAAATATAGATGAAAACTATGAATGCTAAATTAAGGGGAAATAGCAAGATTTCTACTGATTTAACTTTGGCTGAATAGCAATACGTATTTAAATGGGAATGGATTTTTTGAATTCTCCTAATGAAATACAGTTGATCCAAACTAATTTGTATGAAAATTCGTTCAGCCTGTGGGTCAAAATCGAATATCAATAGGATTATTGTTTTTTTCTCTTTTCTTTATTTGTTTAATTGCAGTTATAAATTTTTTAAAAAAACTTACCTTACAAATCAACAAATGAAAAATAATTATTTTAAAGTTTTCCTTTTCCTTTTCTGTATTTTATTAAGCGGATGTGAAACGGAAGATCCAATTACAGAAAATGAGCAAATAGGTCATATTAATAATCAAGATTCTATTAAACCTATCAAAGATTGGTTCATCTTACAAAAGCAGAATAAAAAAGAAAATGATATACTCGATTTTATTGATAAGATAAAATGGAATAATGCAAAACATTTTGAATTTGAGGACTATTCAATTACTCAGGTTAAAATAAAATTTATCAAAAACTATCAAATAAAATTATCAGATAAAGTTTTAAATAAATTTGCTCTAATAATATTAAGAGATAAGACCACAGACAATATCTTTTCTTATTTAGTTGGGTCAAATAAAAAATTAAAATTAAACGGAGAAGATTTATTTTTTGACATATTTAAAAATAATAACATTTTTATCATTGAAACCAACCTTAAGGATCTTCAAAAGACCGAAAAAAAATCTAAGCGTCAGAATAATAAATCAGAACAGGAAGTTTGCTATGAACTTGTAGAAGTTTTTAGCGACGGAAGTGTAACACCCACAGGAATACAATGGTGTGTGGTTCCAGCGGGCTATGGTCACCCCTCAACTGGAGATTCCGGCGGATCCGGTACTGGGGGCTCTTCCTCCTCAGGAGATTCATCATCTGAATTTGACCAACAATTATATGAATGGTTGGAGCATATATATGACGGAGAATTGGAAGATAACGAATGTGCAAATCAAGTCTATTCTAAACTAAAAAACACAGGTACTATGCACAATGTCCTAAAAGATTTTATGGGAGAAGCACCTGTAGCTCATATAGAATGGGATATTAGAGCTTTGCCTGAGGACGTAAATGGAACAACATACGCAACAAACAATAATGAACTTATAAATATTTCTCTAAATCAGCATTATGTAGATAATGCTTCGTCGATTTCGTTGGCAAGAACTATGCTTCATGAAGCATTACATGCCGAAGTTATGCGAAAAATGATTTCTGTATATCAATACCCTGAACCTGATTCAGAACTAGAAAATCATTTTCCGACTTATTGGAATTACTATTCAGCTTGGTATCAGTTAGTTGATCCTGAAGATCAAAATATTCCAACGTTTATGCACAATCATATGGCAGATATGTATAGAGGGAGAATTATTGAAGGTTTAAAAGAATTTGATCGAGCCAATGGAACTTCTCACGATGATTGGGAATATAAAGCTTTAGCCTGGGCAGGTTTGGAGGGAACATTGGCATGGAGTAATTTTGAAGACGATCATCCCAGTTTAGCAGCCGAATATGAGGATTATTATGAAAAACAAGCAAATAAAGGAAATAGTTGCAGTAATTACGTACACGAAAAACCTGAAAAATTATGAATATTAAGACCTTAAGTTTATTGTTCTTTACTTTAATGTATAATCTTCTCTTTTCGCAGGAGTATGTTGAAACCAATTATATGGGGCGTGAAGGAGTGATCTTATGCCGAAGTTATTTCACTGATGAATATCTTCAAACTCATGAGGTATTTAATTTAAAGGTTTCTGAAGTACATAAATTTGAAAAAAAATTAGATGAACTAGGCAAACCTTATAAATCGTATGTTAGGAAATATGAAGGAATTGTAAAAGATGATCAAAAACTTATTTCAGTTAAAATGCTTAAAAATAATACTTTGCATCAATATAATAATCCCAATTGGAAAGAAGATAAAACGGTTTATATCCACACTTGCGGGGTAAGAGGAATTATCTATAATATTTTGACGGATAAAATTATTTATAATAAAAACTATGAATGTAAATAAAAACCTAGGTTTTTATCAAAAATAATTCAGAAAAAGAATAAATGGATTAAATACCTTAGAAAGACCAGAAAATGATATTAAAAAAAATATTTTTCCTTATTTTTTTTTATATCAATCAATCTTACTCTCAAGAATATAGAGAAATTACCTACGAAGGGATAGAAGGAGTAATACTCTGTAAGGAATATTTTTCTGAAAGATATCGTGAAACATATAATCTTTCCCCTGAAGAAGTTTATGAATTTGAAAAATCTCTTGAAGGAACTGAAAATCGGTATCCATATTATTATAGAAAGTATCAAGGCTTAATTAAAGATGGAAAAAAGTATATAAATAGTAAACTAATAAATCGGGTTTATAAAGATCAGTATTCTCCAAATTGGAAAGAAGACAAAACCTTATATATACACGAATGCAATACAAGAACCATTGTGTATAGTTTTTCTGAAAAAAAAATTATATTGAATAAATTTAATGAATGTGGGGATTAGATTATCTTAATAAAAGTTAGTTTTTACAAAAATGGAATAGTACTATAGAAGAACATCAGTTTAATTCTATTTTACTAAGGAGTCTACCGAGCAGAATATCTGGTTGCAAAGCGTGGAAAAAATTAAAAATGAATGACAGCAAAAGGGTAACACGCAGAGCGATGCTATTCGATTTCTTTTTTAACAAAACCCTGATTTTACAGGACTTTTAAATTTGAAACTTTAAAAAAATATCCACCCTAGGGGATATACCTGTTTGGAAAGTTCCGTAAAATAAAGATGACAGTAGCCAGTAAGTATTAAAATGGTATCCATTCACCACTTTTACTTCCACTTCGCAAAAGCACCATTTTTACAAAAGGGGTTCATTACTAATTGTCCTGGACACGAGCCAAAAAGCTTAGAATGTTAAATACTGAAAGAATAATATCGAAAAATCTTTTTGACTCAAGTCCGCCTGGGCAGTAACTAAAATTCACCGATCAGGATTTCAGAGTTTTTTTATACCTTCTTGCTTCACCTTACCTTTTGATGCTAAAAAAACAAGCTTTAAAATTAACCGGAGTGCATAACCGCTACGCTTTTATAACTCCTCTATAATTTAAAAGCTTGAAGATGAATGGCAACAAAAGGTAATGCGACGGCTCTGGAAGAAGTAAATAAAAATAGCGGAATAAATCAGTCCATCCTGATTTAGAATATTTTTTCTTTTCACCGGCAAAAGGAAAATGCTCCAGATGAAAAAAGTAAATTTTATTATCTAGATGATGGCGAACTTAGGCAGTTAAAATTTTTCTTTGAGTAAAATCTCGAAATTATTAAACTGAATTAGTAGCTCGTTTTCCAAATGCATTAAAGAAAAGGAAAGCAAGATGTGTCATTGTAATGACAATCTTGCTTTGCGCCCGATGGTTGCAAAGGTTTTAAAATAAAAAACTTGCCGCTAAAACGATAAAATTTACCTCAAATAGCCTGAAATCCTCAGTAAAACCGTTGAAAGTAGGATCAAAACTTAATCCGAATTAGACCACTAGTTTTATACCGGAGTAGTGAAGTGAAGGAGAGATTACCAGTAAACGGGCTGGAACACCCTGAAAACAGGCTAAAATTTACTGGTATTATAAAAAGCAAATTGGTTTTGCGCCCTATGCTGTTTTTATTTTTCACTTAACTTCCCGTACGCTATAAAAACAGCATAGGATCCAGCGCTGTAAGTTATGGTAGATTTGGGGGCTATATTTTTCTTTTTTAACTAGCTTTTTTATATCAAAACCTGCAAAAATCTATACAAATTTCCGCATCGTTTTATTTTTGATGGAAAAGTGATGTGGAAACGATGCGGCTGAAAATCCCCAATATTACTGGTCTTATTTATATCTGGCATCATTTCATCAAAAAAAGAAGAAATTATCGGAGGATTTTCTATTCTGTTGTGCTCTATATTGATGCTTTGATGAAAATCTTCCGGCAAGCCTTGATGATATTGAGTTTACAACCGCATCACTACTGCATCGTTTCATCGTTTTTTCTTTGCTTTAAAAATACCCATAGTTTCTCATGGAATTTAGGGAGTACTTTTTCGGGGTATATCAAGGCCATAAAAACTGTTTAATTTCTTAGACAATTATTTGTATATTTGATTAGGTCAGAATATCAAACTGTACCAATACGTTCTATTTAAATTGTGAGTTAATCGTGAGTTCAAAAAACTGGATCTGCGTGAAACCATATAAATACTGGCGGTTTCAGCGTTTTATAAGCGTTCTGCCACCCCGACTTTAACAAGTTATATTTTAACATAAATTAAGGGTAGTTGTATGATTTTCATATAATTGCCCTTTTTTTATGTTCAAAAATTAAGAAATAGTCTCGGATTTAATGTGTGTTGATCCTGAGATTAAGAATTAGAATCTTGGGAGACCATTAAATTATCTAAAGGATTTTTCAGTATTTTATAATTTTTTTAAAGCTGATTTTTCTATCACTTTTTATTATTTTATCTACACTATCTCAGTGGGTTGAAATTCGATTTAGTTTTATCCATAAACTTATTAATCAGGAAGATCTATATTTAACTTTTCTAGTCTAAAGTCCTTTATTGCAAAACTACTCAAGGGCGATTAAAATTTCGGCATTTTTTTAAAACTATCAATTTATCTATGTAAGTTTGCATTCTCAAAATTTGCTTTGAAAAAGTACTTCAATATACCAATTAGAAAACATCAAAATGCTTTAATTAATTTAAGCTTTTTGATGCTATGGATTGTTGTTATAGGTGGACAAGTTTCCTTCTCTCAAAGTAATTCTTACGACGCTATTAGTTTTGACCTTGAAGATGAACTGTTTACTCAAGATTCAGGGAATAATAATAGTCACGGTTTTCATTGTACTTTTGAAATTGAAGAACAGGAGATTTCAACTGATTCTGATAAAAACGATAATTGCGAGTTTCATACTCCATTTAAGCCTTCAAACGCACTTTCCTTTTTAAACAGAATTCAAAGTACTGTATCCTTAAATCAATATGCTCAAATTGAGCTTGAAAATTGCAACCGAACTTCCATTTCGCTGGTTGTACTTCACCATTCCTGGAAAGGTTTTATAATTTAATTTTTGTCTATAGCTTTTTGAATTTCTCCTTATTGGAGCAAATTCTGCGTGCCTGCTTATAAAATTTTAATCAAAATTTCAGCCGGCTCTACTTATCTATTTATCAAAATTTAAATTCAAAAAATACTATGAAGAGAATCACATTTCTCCTCAGTTTGGCTTGTATTTCAATTATTTCTGCTTGCCAAAACGAAAAACATCTCGTAGAAGAAGAGTCTACATTTTTGGTCACTAAACCAATAGAAAAAGACACGATTATTTACAATGAATATGTAGGTCAACTTGAGGCTATTCAACATATAGAAGTGCGAGCTTTAGAGAAAGGCTATCTGCAAAAAATCTATGTGGATGAAGGCCAGCACATAAAAAAAGGACAGCTTATGTTTCAAATTCAGCCTGCTATTTACCAGGCAGAAATGGAAAAAGCCAGGGCCGAGACCAATTCAGCCCGACTGGAATATGAAAATACTAAAAGCCTGGCCGATAGCAGTATTGTTTCCCAAAATGAATTCGCCCTCTCACAAGCCGAATTAGATAAGGCAACTGCCAATTTAAATCTTGCAAAAACGCATTTAAATTTCGCACAAATAAGAGCACCCTTTGATGGGATTATGGGACGATTTCACGTAAGAGTAGGAAGCCTTTTGGATGAAGGTGAATTACTTACTACCCTGGCAGATAACAGTAAGATGTGGGCGTATTTTAATGTTCCCGAATCTGAATACCTGGATTTTGTGGCTACAAATTCGTTATACAAAATGCCCGAAGTAAGCCTGCAAATGGCAAACGGAAAAGAGTTTGATACCAAGGGAGTTATTGAAACAATTGAAGCTGATTTTAACAGGGAAACCGGGAATATCGCTTTTAGAGCTACTTTTCCAAACGAAGATAAAATTTTAAGACATGGCGAAAAAGGAAATATTCTTATGCCGATAGCGCTTAATGATGCTTTGCTTATTCCGCAGAAAGCCACCTTTGAAATCCTTGATAAAAAGTTTGTGTATGTTATTGATAAGGATAATAAGGTTGTACCAAGAGAAATTTCGGTGGAAACCGAAATTCCACACCTTTACGCTATAAGTAAGGGCTTGAGCCTGGGTGATAAAATTCTCATAGAAGGCTTGCGAAAAGTTAAGAAAGGGCAAAAGATCAAGTATGAACTTGTTGAACAAGAAGTTGTACAGGACGAATTAAATCAGCTACACGCTGAGTAACGTTTAACCCTAAATACAACAACATGTTTAGTAAATTTATACAACGGCCAGTATTGGCCATCGCTATTTCCATAGCCTTAGTATTCCTGGGATTACTGGCTATGAATACCCGACCTGTTTCGCAGTTTCCAGAAATAGCTCCACCCCGTGTAAACATTTTTATCGCATACCCGGGCTCCAGTGCCGACGTACTTGTAAACTCGACGCTTATTCCTTTGGAAAGGGCTATCAATGGCGTTCAGGGGATGCAGTATATAATCTCTGATGCTACTAGCGCAGGTGAAGCTACCATTCAAATAGTCTTTGAACCGGGAACAGATCCAAATGCCGCGGTAGTAAATGTTAAAACCCGTGTAGACCAGGTTATGAATAACCTGCCGCCACTGGTACAACGGGAAGGAGTCGTCATTACTCCAATCCAGCCCAGTATGCTGATGTATGTAAACCTTTACAGCACAGATAAAAATGCTGATGAAAAATTTCTATACAACTATGCCAACAGCAACATACTTCCCGAATTACAACGTGTAAAGGGAATGGGAAGAGCCCAAATATTAGGTAGTCGCCAATATGCCATGCGGGTTTGGCTCAAACCCGACAGGATGAGGGCTTACAACGTTTCTACAGATGAAGTTCTTGAAGCCATAGATGAGCAAAGTGTGATTGGCCGGCCCGGTCGGTTAGGACAAAGTTCTGGTATAAAAGCCCAGTCACTGGAATATGTGCTTACCTATTCGGGGAGGTATAATAAACCTGAGCAATATAAGAACATCATTATTAAAGCTAATGCTGAAGGAGAAAACCTAAAACTAAAAGATGTAGCTGAAGTTGAACTCGGCAGTGAATTCTTTGATATCTATTCTAATAAAGACGGTTATCCTGCCGCTTCCATGGTACTTAAGCAAAATGTGGGTAGTAATGCCAGTGATGTAATTGCTCAGGTGAAGGATAAACTTAAAAATATGGAAGATGACTTCCCACCGGGAATGGATTATGAAATTAATTATGATGTATCCAAACTGGTAAATGCTTCTATAGATAAAGTAATTCACACCCTTGTAGAAGCTTTTATCCTTGTAGCCCTGGTAGTATTCTTATTTTTAGGAGATTTTCGGTCCACACTTATTCCGGCTATAGCCGTACCGGTTTCTTTAATTGGAGCATTTATGTTTATGCAGTTATTCGGCTTAACCATAAACCTTATTACCCTGTTTGCCCTGGTTCTGGCTATTGGGATTGTTGTAGACGATGCTATTGTAGTGGTAGAAGCGGTTCACGCTAAGATGGAAGAAGAGAATCTCTCTCCTTACAAAGCGGTTAAAAAAGTGCTTGGGGAAATAAGCGGGGCCATTATCGCCATCACCTTAATTATGACAGCCGTTTTTGTTCCGGTAGCATTTATGACGGGACCCGTGGGTGTTTTCTATCGTCAATTTTCTATCACTATGGCCAGTTCTATTGTACTTTCTGGTGTCGTGGCACTTACGCTTACTCCTGTGCTGTGCGCTATGATCTTAAAGAATAATCACGGTAAAAAACGCAAAAAATCGCCGGTAGATAAATTTATTGATTGGTTTAACCGAAAGTTTGATAGGTTAACCGGAAGATATACGCAACTACTCACTTTAATCGTAAATAGAAGACTTATTACCTTCGGGATATTGCTCGCTTTTGGAATTGGTATTTTCGCGGTTAACCAAAATTTACCTTCCGGTTTTATTCCAAATGAAGACCAGGGAATGATCTACGCAATTATCCAGACTCCTCCTGGCTCTACTTTAGAAAGGACCAATGAGGTTTCTCGTGAACTACAGGAAATTGCTGAAGAAGTTGAGGGTATCAAATCGGTTTCATCTTTGGCCGGTTACGAAATCTTAACAGAAGGCCGTGGCTCTAACGCCGGAACTTGCCTGATAAATCTGGAAGATTGGGGTGACAGGAAACATAGCGTTGTAGAAATTATGGAAGAACTTGAGGAGGAAACCAAAGACCTGGGCGCAGTTATCGAATACTTCCAGCCTCCTGCAGTGCCCGGTTATGGAGCTTCAGATGGTTTCTCTCTTCGTATGTTAGATAAACATAACTCGGTAGATTACCAGGAATTTCAACAGGTAAATGCCGAATTTATGGAAGCCTTAAAGAAACGGGAAGAACTCAGCGGACTTTTTACCTTTTTTGCAGCCGATTATCCGCAGTATGAACTTATTATAGACAACGAGTTGGCAATGCAAAAAGGGGTTTCTATTGGTAAAGCGATGGAGAATCTGGATGTGCTAATAGGAAGTACCTACGAACAGGGCTTTACTCGTTTTGGAAATTTCTTTAAAGTTTATACTCAGTCGGCTCCAGAATATCGCGAGCTACCTTCTGACGTTATGAAACTTTTCATTAAAAATGAAGAGGGCGAAATGGTTCCATATTCCGCTTTTATGAGAATGGAAAAGAAACAGGGGCCGAATGAAATCACCCGTTCAATCTTTATACTTCTTCTGCAATTAAAGGGGCCGCCGCTCCTGGCTATACCAGTGGGGATGCCATTGAAGCAATTAAAGAAGTAGCAGAAGAGACTTTACCACAGGGTTACGATATTGCCTGGGAAGGCCTGTCTTATGATGAAGCAAACCGTGGTAATGAAGCCGTTTATATATTTATTGTGGTGCTGATCTTCGTGTATTTGGTGCTTGCGGCTCAATATGAGAGTTTTCTAATTCCACTTGCCGTAGTGCTTTCTTTACCTATAGGTGTTTTCGGTTCTTTTTTGTTATTGAAAACAATGGGATTGGCCAACGATATTTATGCACAAATCGGGCTAATTATGTTGGTAGGATTGCTTGGTAAAAACGCTGTTTTAATTGTAGAGTTTGCTATTCAAAAACATCAGCAAGGTTTTACCGTGATGAATGCTGCCATAGAAGGAGCAAAAGTACGTTTTAGACCAATTCTTATGACTTCCTTTGCATTTATTGCCGGTTTAATTCCGCTGGTTTTTGCAACTGGAGCCGGGGCGATTAGTAGTCGCACTATTGGTGGATCTGCTTTAGGTGGGATGCTCTTCGGAACCATTTTCGGGGTGCTTATTGTACCTGGCCTTTATTTTATTTTCGGAACAATGGCTGAAGGTAAACATCTAATTAAGGATGAAGACGAAAATCCTTTAAGTGAGGATTTCGTTCAGAGTTATTCGGATAAATCCCTTATCAAAAAAATGAAGAAATTCTTAAAGAAAAACAATAAACAAAATGACTAAATCTATTAGGCATGCTATAGGCCTGGTTTTAGTATTACTCTCTTTATACAGCTGTAATATTTCAAAACCGCTTAACAGAACAGAAGACAAAACGGTACCTGCGAGTTTTAAACACTCGCAGGATACTGCCAATATCGCAAAAATAGACTGGAGAGATTATTTTAAAGATCCAAAGCTCATAAAATTGATTGATGAGGCATTAGAAAAGAATCAGGAACTCAAAATTGTGATGCAAGATGTTGAAATTGTTAAGAATGAGATAAAAGCCAGGAAAGGAGAATACTTACCTTTTGTAGGCGTGAAAGGTGATGCGGGATTTGAAAAAGATGGGAGATATACCCGCCACGGTGCTGTAGACGAAAGCTTGAATATTAAAGAAGGTGAAGCTTTTCCCGAACCTTTAACAGATTATTCTATAGGTGCTTACGCTTCCTGGGAATTAGATGTATGGAAAAAACTGCGTAATGCTAAGAAAGCGGCCGTAAATGAATATCTGGCTACTGTAGAGGGGAAAAGCTTTATGGTCACCAATTTAATTGCTGAAGTTTCCAATGCGTATTACAAACTAATGGCATTAGATAACATCCTGAAAATTATTGATGATTATACCGCAATACAGAAAAATGCTCTTAAGGTTGTAAAGCAACAAAAAGAAGCCGCAAGAGCTTCTGAACTGGCTGTAAACCGCTTTGAAGCGCAGCTGCTGAATACCCAAAACTTAAGGTATAAAATTCAGCAGGAAATTGTAGAAACAGAAAATGAAATCAATTTTCTAACCGGTACATTTTCTCAGCATATTGAAAGAAACTCTGAAATGTTTATGGATCTGGAAATAGATAGCCTATCTACAGGAATTCCTTCAGAATTGCTAAAAAACCGGCCAGATATTCGCCAGGCAGAAATGGAGCTAGCGGCAGCGAAGTTAGATGTAAAAGTTGCCAGGGCAGAATTTTATCCGTCTTTTAGTATTGAAGCGGGGGTGGGTTTTGCAGCATTTAATCCTGCTTTTTTACTAAACCCGGAATCTTTACTGTACAATTTAGCCGGTGAGGTTATGGCTCCTTTGTTAAACAGAAATGCGATAAAAGCTGAATATAGAAGTGCCAACTCAAGACAATTACAAGCCATTTTTGAGTACGAAAAAACCCTGCTTTCAGCCTATTTAGAAGTAGAAAATCAACTTTCGGCTTTTCAGAATTATTCACAGAGTTTTGATAAGAAAGCAGAAGAGGTAGAAAAATTAAAAAGATCGGTAAATATATCGAATCAGTTATTTAGATCTGCCCGTGCCGATTATCTGGAAGTATTGCTTACCCAGCGGGAAGCCCTGGAATCGAGAATGGAACTTATAGAAATAAAAGAACAACAGTTAAGCACTAAAGTAAATACCTACAAGGCTCTTGGAGGTGGTTGGAATTAGAATTTCCAGAGTAATTTTTTATTGTTTATTTAGTTAGTCTGCCTTTCGGTTTCTGTTTCAGAAGCCGGAAGGTTTTTGTTTTTTAGAATATATCTGGAGAAAGTGTTAAATGCTGCTTATTGACGATTTTAGAGCGTGATTTTTTCTTTTCAGAAAAATAACAAGCGCAGTTTTAATTATTCGCCAATTTTTATAATTAGCAAATAGGTTTCAAAATAGTAATTTTTAAAATTTAATTAGCTGATCGGTAACTGATAAAAGTAGCTTTACTATAACCCTGGATTTTTAGTTAATCCATTATAAACTTAAAGCCAGTAGTGATGATGCTGGAGCTAAAAGAAGTATCTCTATCATATTGATAGAATTTTAAATCTATACTTTTAAGTCCGACTTTCCAGATATGGGCTTTTGTGAAAATATCTGTGTAGGAAATCCCAAAGCCAAATTGATTTGCATTGTATTCAGATAAGTCATAATCAGATGTGTAAAATTCATCAGTAGACAAAGCGGTTTCATATGGTCTAAAATAATCTGCTGCTGTTTGATTGTAAAAGCGATAAGAGGGATACAGTGTAAACTTATCGGTAATTTTAATCGGAGCTTCAATACTTGCCGTATGCGAAGTTATGCCCCAATCATCAAAATAATACCTGTAAAAAGTTCTAAGCACAACAACCTCATTTAAGTACCAATTCAATCTTCCGCCAATTGCAACTTTAAATCTATTGTCAGGTAATTTTTCTACATCATCAGCCAATTGAAAGTTATTTATAAATGAATCGGGTACATCACTAAAATAAACCCGTTGGAAGGGTGTAGATAATAGTCCTTGTTGTTGCACAAAATCTAAAGCTAATGAGCCTTGTATATTTTTATGAAGTATTTGTGAAAACCCAAATCCTAAGGAATAAGAATTGCGTCCTTCACTATCAAAAGGTGTGAAGTTGGGGTTGTAATTGGTGTTTCCGGTGATATTATTTCGGGTGAACAAAGGATTATTCAATCTATTGCCATTTTCTCCAAAAGGTCTTAACTCTATAGGATAAATAGCATTCCATGAATCAATATATACATTACCACTGATGCTTAGTTCTGTATTTTTTTCATTGAAAAGCCTTGTATAACTGCCGCCCAAGCCTGCCGAAAAATAATCATATTCGGTTGATACAGATAACTTGGTAGACCAAATTTCATTTCGATCATCAGAACTGTGACTATAGCTTCCTGTTACATTTCCCCATAAGTCACTGCGAGAAGCTCCTGATGATGCCTGAAATGGGTCTGCGGGACCATCGTCAAAAGGATCTATATTACTTGATGAAGCCGAGGTGTAGGCAGATACACCTGCATCTATAGTTAATATATCATCATCGTTTAAAGGAATAGAAACTACAAATGTGCCAGTAGCATCTGTTAATTCTTCGGTCCCAATACCGCCACTTACCGCTGCATTATCTCCATCCTGGGTATAATAGCTTGATAAGAAA
>Ga0208014_1000330_pt1 | contig 21856 bp, 13 predicted proteins | sample 25_taG_FD_184099 | JGI IMG/M metagenome (GOLD analysis project Ga0208014, IMG submission 184099) | Marine viral communities from Cariaco Basin, Caribbean Sea - 25_WHOI_OMZ (SPAdes) (version 2) | ecosystem: Environmental > Aquatic > Marine > Oceanic | place: Caribbean Sea: Cariaco Basin...
TTATCTTTTGATGGTATCCATCAAATAAACCAAAACCAATACAAAAAGCTGGGGGGTCAATATGCTCCGGAATAAATTCACAGAGGGGTCAACATGCTCCTGAATAATTTTTCCAGCCAGCTTTTTTTATTTTCTAAAGGGGTCAGCATCCGCCGGAATGACAGATACCTAAAAGGTGATCTTCAGAGGGGTCAGCTTAGTCCTGAATATCCAATCTAGAAGTAAATTTCTTAGATTTATGGATGTAAAAACTCTACATCTACTATTTCCCGAATTATAGAACGGATCAGTAATGATATTGTTATCTGGCAAACCTTACTTTAGTGTCTATTTATTATATCATCTGGATGGCCGGAATCATTAATTAAGTAGGAGAGAACTCCAAAATAATCAATAAGACAGTAAAATAGCTGTCGGCCTTAAGAGAGAAAGTAAAAATAAAATTGTCCTTCCCAACGGATGATGCTGTAATGAAATAGATATTTATGGCTCTACGCAAAGCAACCAAAAATGGCCAGTACCAATAAGAAACTGGGGAATCGTCCTCAATCAGTTTTTGATTATATACGAAGAAAGGGTTTAGCCTTAGATATTTTATTTAGAACTTACACACTTTATGGGATAGTGTCTTAAAATGAAATCCACCCACCGCCTTTACTTAGAACTTACACACTTTACAGATAGTATTTTTTCTTTTAATTCTTGTATTTCATCTCAAAACCTGGTGCATAAATGAACTCTTTGACTATATTCGGCTCCAACTTTGGATTTGCTCCTTTTTCTCCTGCAACCAAGGCGCCTACAGCACAGGCATAATCCAATGCAACTTGCACAGCTTCACCTTCAAAAAGCTTGGCGAGGAGACTTGCTAAAAAGGAATCACCAGCACCAACAGTGTCTTCTACCTTAATTTTGAATCCGCTGTTGTAGTAAAGCTTCTCATCTTTTAATAAAACTGCTCCATGTCTGCCTTTTGTAACACAAATAGTTTTGGCAACAGATCTTTCGGCTATAAACCTGAGGTTTTGCTCTAAGGAGTGGTAGGGGGAGTCAAGGATTTCTGCAATTTCAAATAATTCGTCATCATTAAACTTAATAAAATCGGCTTTATTGATGAGATCACATAAAAGTTTTCTTGTATAGTGTGGAGGCCTAAGATTAAAATCCAGTACCTTATATTTTGCTGTTGGGAGCAACTCAAACAGGCTGTTTCTACTTATCTCATCTCGGCATACCAGGCTTCCAAAAATAAATATATCGGCCTCCTCTACGGCCTGTTGATTCTCCCACGTTACCTGGATCTTATCCCAGGCGGCCGGATAGGCGATTTCATATGTGGCCGATCCGCTTTTGGAAAGGCGCACATTGACCACTCCGGTCGGGTACTGAGGATCTCTGAGGACATTGGTAGTATCCACTCCCTGCTCTTTTAAAAATGTGATTATTTGTTCCCCTTTTTTATCGGTTCCTACTCTACTTATCATCCGGGTATCTACCCCTAGGCTACTCAACCTTGCCGCAACATTTAATGGAGCGCCCCCAATTCTCTCCTCATCGGGAAAGACATCGTATAGTATTTCACCGAAACAGACTGCTCTAATTTTTGTCATATTTAAGCTTGTTAATTCTAATTTATCAACTCTATTTATTCACTATAGGTTGGATGTTAAGCGATTGTATAAATTCTGCTTCAGAATCAGAGTGTATTTGAAAATCCCCAAATGGGGTATTAGGAAATATTAAAAAAGTAATAGCACGCTCTCCTCCATTTACAAAAATCTCCACTGAAGATTTATCTACCCAAATTTCTAATTCTAATTCATTGCTCCCCGGCAATACGTATGGAATGAATAAATTGTTATTATTCAGATTGTTAAAACTATAACCAGCATCACCTCTGTTTATTAAAAATTCTGAAGTAGTTTTATCATACTGTATGGATATTCCGCTCGTCTCATTTCCCCAGAAAAGCTCCACTGACTTTTCTTTAGATAAATCCAATATTGTACTGATTTGAAAAGTCCCGATTTTTAGAACTGGATCATTTTTAATATCTACACCGTTGGTCGTATATTCAACACTACTAGAAGCTAAAACTGAGCTCATCTCTTCAGCAGGTTTACTTAGAAGCAGATCACCGTTATTAGATAATTCAAGAGTTCGTGGCAAGGTCATGGCACTTCTCCAGGCTGTTGTAGGTACATTTTGCGCGTAAGCCCAATTGCTCATCCATCCAATAAATAAATTTCTCCCATTCGGTTCATTACTCCAGGTCACGCCAGCGTAATTATCGGTACCGTAATCCAGCCATTTAGTTTCTGTCTGACTTGTTTCAAAAGTTTCCCCATCAAAAGAACCAAGGAAATATTGAGTTCCTGAACCTCCATTAGGTGCTCCTGGATTAATGCTAACCAGCAGGGCCCATCGCTCTTCTCCATTTTCATTTCGAACAGTAAAAAGATCCGGACATTCCCAAACTCCTCCATGCGCCCCAAGACCATGACCAAAGCTTTGAAGATACTTCCACTCCTTAAGATTAGGGGAAGAATAAAACATAATTTCCTGCCCTGCGGCAACAACCATTATCCATTGTTGCTTTTCTTCGTGCCAGATTACTTTTGGATCTCTAAAATCGGTTTTATCTTCATTGGTTAAAACAGGATTCCCCTCATACTTTTGCCAGCTACGCCCCTTATCATTGCTATATGCAAGACTCTGATATTGTTCATTAGTCTCTGAATCCTGATGTGTAAATATTGCTACCAATACATCTTCATCTCCTGTTTTAAATCCGGCAGTGTTGTGAGTATCAACAATTGCACTGCCGGAAAATATGTTTCCCAAATCATCAGGATAAAGAGCCACTGGAAGCTCCTCCCAGTTTACCATATCCTCACTTACTGCATGCCCCCAATGCATTGGCCCCCAAACGTTATCATCTGGATTGTATTGAAAAAATAAATGATATTCACCTTTATAGTACACCATTCCATTTGGATCATTCATCCAATTCTTTTCCGGTGTGAAGTGGTAGGTAGGTCTAAAATTACTATCTCCCACTTTAATTACTGAAGGTTCATTTCCTTCATCTTCCTTAGTACAACCCATAAGGATTAAAGAAAGCACAATAAGTAAATATTTATTTTTTCTGAACATATCCTTTTTTTAAGTTATTGCACTTTTAAATAATCCAGTGCATTTTTAGTAATAGCTTCGATATTTTCCTGAAAATTGTTTTCTCCATTATTCTGGCTCCACTCGAAGGATCCGAGCCCAATTCCAATTGCAGTACCATTAAACTCTTCATTTGGTAGGGTTTCAAAAATTCCCATCATAAAATAATCTATAATGCCATCCCAGGTGCCAAGGATATTTATTTGATTTTGTTCACTTATGGTTGTATAGCCAGCTTCATCAGCATTCCCATAACCATAATAAGCCGGAAGATCTACAAATACATAATTATGATCTTCTTTCCAACCGGGGCCAATAAGTGGGATTATTTTGCGACCATCAACATTGTTGGCATTCAGTCCTTCAAAGATGGGATGTGAACTTTTATCGTGAGCCCGCCCAATATTGACATTAACCCCCCATGTATCCGGATTGTCAAATCCTCCTCCGGCACCTATAGCTGTTCCGAAATTGGGGGTCATACGACCGATGGTCCAGAGATACTGCACTGCATGGGTATTCAAGAGTAGAGCACCTCCTTTTCTATGGAATTCTGCAATAGCAGAAACAACTTTCTCACTCGTGGCTTCAGCGGGAAGTGCTGGATTATTCGTGTCATTATCATAATGCCACCAGAGCACCCTAAACTCACTCAAGTCAAGCCCCTCTTCAATATCTGAAAATTGAATATATTCAGCATCAGGATAGTTTTCAAAAAGCCAGTTTGCAGAAGCGAGCTCATCATCATCGCTGATAGATCCAACATTTGGTGCAGTTCCCAGATAGCCAATTTTGGTTGCCCCCACAGTGAAGTTTAAGTATTTTGAAGGTGATGAATTGCCTTCTTCATCCATGGCGTTAATCTGAAATTTATAAGTGCCGTAAGTATCATATTGAAATGTATAGGAAGTGGCATCTGCCGGGAGGCTTATCTCTTCCGAATCAATTCTCAAACGAATACCTGATATTTGTTCTTCAGGCAAGGTCCAACTTAAATTTACATTCGTTCCGTCCTGGACTCCTCTGAAGTTGGTTACAGCCTGAGGTCCTTCCCGATGCAGGATCACTGTTTCTCCTAAAGAGTAATTCCCATGGTCATCCTTTAGCTTAACGGTGAAGAAGTAATCTGTATTTACATCTATAATCCCATATTTAAAAGTATTAATGGGAGTATTAATGTTTTCAATCCCATGGTTGTGATTTATCCTTGTAGTAAGGTTTCCTTCGTAGGAAGGATTGTCCCACTTAACAACAGCAGTATCCCCCACCAATTCTACCTGTAGGTTATCGACTGAAGATATTACAGGCGCTGCTACAGGTTCGATGTCGCGATCATAGGAACAGGAAACAAAAGTCCCCAGAAAAGCAACCATTAACGCAAAGCCTTTTAAATTATTAAAATTGATCATAATTACTGTTTTTTTAATAGCCTGTGTTTTGTACATATACATCCTGACTAAAGTTTATCTGAGCCTGTGGAATGGGTAAATATTCTTCCCGACCTTCATCAAAAGAAGCACCCTCGTAGTAGGTGATTTCTTCCGCTTCTTCATCGTAATATTTGTTAAGAGTTTCTCCTGCAATACCCCATCTTACAAGGTCAAAGAAGCGATTTCCCTCCATTGCAAGTTCTAATCTGCGTTCCCAGCGCAATGCCTCACGGGCTACATCCTGGGTCCAGTTGATGTTTTCGCCGTCTATGTAAGGACTTACTCCAGCATTACTGGCGTAAGCCGATATTAAGGTAGTACTTTGATCTGCCCTTTCCCGTACTTCATTTATTAAAGGAAGAGCTTCATTGTGTCGTCCCAGTTCGATTAAAGCCTCTGCTCTCATCAACAACACGTCTGCATAACGAATCTCGATTCTATTCTTAGAATTTCCATAAAAGGGATCTATGTTGACAAGATATTCTGAATCTGCAGTTACATTCTCCTTTAAAGAAGCAGTATATCCGTAGGTACTTGGAGACCTAACCCAATTTTCCTGATAAATATTCTCTTCATCATATTTCCAGGGGAGACCCGGAATTGCTACAGTATGATATAAACGGGGATCTACACTGTAATTTTCCAGATTATTGAAATCTATATTTGATTCATTATAATTTGTAAATAGAGGTAAGCCTTCTTCATTGACTTTATATGCATTTACCAGGTTTTGACTTGGTTTATGAAAATCACAACATCCAATACCCTGAGGAGTTGCCAATACATCAGAAAAATTTAACCTTCCATGGAGAGTGCCATCATTGTCTGAGAATTGAATTGAAAAAACTGCTTCAGGCCCGTTTTCAAAACTTCCTGGCAGAAAATTAAAAGCGAAATCTTCTTCAAGTTGATGTCTTCCAATTACCTGAGCTGTTGCATCTAAAACTTGCTGCAATCTTTCGGGGTTAACATTGACAACGTTGTGGTTCTCATCCTGTTGGTAAGCTTGATAGAGCCGTGTTTTCGCCAGGTATGCATATGCCGCTGTTTCATTTGCCCGTCCAACTTCTGTTTGAGAAGGTGGAAGACCTTCTGCGGCTGCTTCGAAGTCAGTGGCAATGGCATTCCATAGTTCATCATTACTTAAAGCACGATTCGAAATATTCCCATACTCCTCCACAGGAACATCTTCTGTTACGTATGGAACATATTTGTACATGATCTTCAACATGAAATAAAAGTGTCCTCTCAAAAATCTCATTTCTGCGATTCTGGTTTCCTTCTTAGGAAAATCAGCTTCGTCGATTTTATTTAAGGCAGCCAATGCTTTGTTTACTCTTGAAATAGCAATAAAACTGTTGTACCAGAAAGCATCCAGTTCACCAAAATCGGATCTTATATTCTCTGATACTTCAAAGAAGTGAAAAACCTGGATGTCATTTGTGCCACTCCCTCCTTTGTAAGCATCATCAGAGCGGACATTTCCATAGGGCCAAAGACTAAAGGGAATATCATAGTGATCATTACCCAATGCTGCATAAGCTGCTGTCACAAATCCATCAACGTTTTCAGGAGTTGCCAATTGTTCTTCAGATAGTACCGCATAAGGATCTTCCTCCAGAAAATCTGAACATGCAGCGGAAATAGTTAAAAGAACTATGCCGAGTAAATATTTTATTTTGTTCATAATAAAGAGTTTAATGTTTTTAGAGAGATAGGTTCAATCCAAGGGTTACTGTAAGTGGTTGGGGATAACCCCATCCTGCATTTTCAGGATCTACTCCAGTAAAATCTGAAGAAGTTATCATTAGGAGGTTCTGACCGCTTACATAGAACCTAGCATTCGTGAAATTCATCCTTTCCAGAACCGCTTCCGATAGGCTATAACCCACCTGAAGGTTTCTCAATTTCAAGTATCGTCCATTCTCCACGTAATAGGTAGAAAACCGAGATTCTGCATTCCTGTCGATTGTTGTTAGAGCCGGTATGGTTGAGTTAATATTTTCCGGGGACCAGGCGTTAAGAAGCCGGGCTCCCTTGTTGGATCCAACATCATCAACGCTCCAGAAATCTGTTTGGAATTTGCGGCTATTAACTACATCAACATTCCCAACTCCTTGCCAGAAAGAGGTAAAATCAAAATTTTTGTATCCCAGGGTGATGTTAAAGCCATAACTAAAATCTGGATGTGGTATCCCAATCCAAGTACGGTCATCATCGGTAATTACTCCGTCGCCATCCAAATCTCTGTAGCGGATTCGACCAAGGCCTTTTCCTCCTTGTTCAGCAGCATTCATTACCTCTTCTTCGGTCGTGAATAAACCGTCTGCAACATAACCATACATAGAGTTTATAGGCCTCCCAAGAATATTGTCCTCACCTCCATCTCCACCATAGCTGTTCTGCACCTCTTCCGGCAGATAAGTTATTTCATTTCGATTAGTGGAAATATTGGCTGAAATCTCATAGCTAAAATTCCCTTCAGTTTCATCACGGTAAGTTAGTGCGAACTCCCAACCTTCATTCTCCATGGAAGCCCCGTTCACCCATCTGTTCCCTCCTTCACCTATGGTTCCCAGATATGGTGGTAATACCAGGATGTCTTCAGTTTCCTTAAAGTAATAGTCAAGATTTCCAAATAACTTATATCCGAAGAATCCAAAATCAAGCCCGATATTGGTTTGAGTAGTAGTTTCCCATTTCAGGTCATCATTTCCAATCTGTATGCCTCTAAACCCTGAAGGCAATAAACCTGATCCACTTCCAGAGAGATCGTACGCTGTTCCATATGAGGTTCCCCAAGTAGGGTCACCTCCGGCATAATCCGATACGTACAAAGAATATATAGCGTTGTTAGCAATTTCCTGATTCCCGGTTTGTCCCCATCCCAGCCGGAGTTTAAGATCGGAAAAGAATGAATAATTATTCTGTATAAAATCTTCCTCACTTATACGCCATCCAGCAGAAAAGGCTGGAAAAGTTCCAAAGCGATTATTTTCTCCAAATCTTGATGAACCATCTCGTCGTATGGTAGCGGAGAATAAATATTTTCGATCGAAAGTGTAATCCAGTTTCCCAAAGAAAGAAAGCAGGCTATATGAAGTAGCTGAACCTCCGTTATAGGCTTCCCCACTTCCTGCATCAGGATACATATATTCCGGTGTTTCTAATATAAAACCTTCCCTTCTTAAATTAATATTCTTAAAATCATCTCTAAACATTTCTGTACCAGCCAATAAAGTCAAGTCATGATTTTCCGTATTAATTTCGTAAGTAGCTGTGTTAGTCCAGGTCCATTTCAAGCTTTTCCAGTCCTCAATATTTACAGCTGTCTCATTGTTTTGCAGATAACCTGATCTGTAACTTCTTTGGAGAGAACGGCGATAAAAATTGCTGTAGTCGATTCCAAAATTTGTCCTTACATGAAGATTTTCAACAAGCTCCAGGTCGGCGTAAGCATTTCCGAATAATCGATGATATTCATATCCATTGTCTTTATTGTACTCAAGTAAACGTACAGGATTCTGCCTGTCGTTCATTCCGCCAACGGGTCCACCCCAGCCTTCTCCATCTACTGTGCGAACAGGAATAATAGGAGATGCCTTTAATGCCAGGTCAAGAACACCAGGATTTTGAACTTCATGAGTTTTATTAAGAGTAAAGTTTTCCCCTATTTCGAGCCGATCATCAAAATATTTATAGCTACTGTTCATTCTTGCTGAAATCCTATTAAATTCTGTAGTCTTTACGATTCCTTCATTGTCATAATATCCAAGCGAAAAAAGATAATGCCCCTTTTCTGTTCCATTCGAAACTGATAAATCATAGGATTGGGCAAAACCTGTCTGAGAGATCTCATCAAACCAGTCTGTATCTGCCGAATATAAGGTTTGTTCATCATCCAGATATTCCGGAACTATAATGTTGTTAAGAACAGCTTCGCCATTATCATTATAGCTCCAATCGAACTGGTATCGCAAATTGTTAGAATTAGGATCAATTCCGTCGTTGATTTGTGCCTGCCAAAGAACTCTTCCATATTGTTCTGCATTGAGCACTTCTTGTCTATTGGCATAAGTAGAGGCCGAAACATAAGAACTAAGATTGATCTGCATTCTTCCTTCTCTTCCTTTTTTAGTTGTAACTATAATCACCCCGTTAGAAGCTCTTGATCCATATATGCTGGCAGAAGAAGCATCTTTCAATACTTGAATTGACTCAATGTCATTGGGATTCAATTCATGCATTCCAGCCTTGGTTGGAACTCCGTCAATTACGTATAGAGGGTCTGTATTGTTTAGCGTCCCAACTCCACGAATCACAACCTGAGTATTAGATCCACTTGGAGAACCGTCTGAAGTTATTTGAACCCCAGGAAGCCGTCCCTGTAAAGCTCTTACGGGATTAGGTTCGGGTTGTTTGTTGATTTCATCCATGTCTACTACCGAGACAGCACCCGTAATGTCGGTTCTTCTTTGCGATGTATATCCTGTTACAACGACGTCATCCAACTGCTGAGCATCCATGGTAAGAGAGACATTAATTTCTGTTTGATTATTTACAGCTATTCTTTCAGTCCGAAAACCTAAATAACTAAATAACAACGTGGCTTGAGGATTAACATTTGTAATGTTATAATTTCCGTCAAAATCTGTAACTACACCTTTATTTGTCCCTTCTACCTGAATAGAAACTCCCGGTAGAGGCATTTGATCATCTTCGGAAATCACCTTTCCGGATATGTCTATTCCCTGAGCCCACATAGAAATGGGTAGGAGAAATAATATTAAGAATTTATTATTCATAGGAGTTGTATTAATTGAAACTTAGTTGATTGATCTGAAAATTTTCTATTGTGAAATTCTGCTGTCCATCCGCAGAAATTGTTTGGAATGGTTCATTGGGAAAGAAAATTTCGGTCATTACTGTCTTTCCATCATCGTAAAAGATCTCTATTGAAGTTTTATCAAGAACTATTTTAACGTTCAGAGTTTCCGCATCGGATAATCTCCGTGCAGTCGAGACCTCCTTACCGAAGACATCCTTAAATTCGGTAAGTCCTGAATCCCCCCTGTTTAGAAAAAATTCCTTTTCTTTTCCAGAGTAGCCGAATACTAATTCATCTCCTTCACTATTACCAAGCGTGAATTCATATTGTTGCTCCTGAAGGTTGGAAATATTAAAACTTAGAACAGCTTTTGATAGATTTATTTCTTCACCCGCGAGTATGGTACTATCCTGAACTACTATTTCTTTTTGGTCAAGACTTGTAGAATAATATTGTTCGAGTTCTTGTACCGGAGAAGAAAGGATTCTATAGGTATTTCCTTCCTTGTTTAATTTTAGAGTCCTGGGAACGGTCATAGAGCTACGCCATTGCTCGGTAGGAACTTCATTAGCATATTCCCAGTTAGACATCCAACCAATAAATAAACGACGTCCGTCAGATTCCGGTATATTTGACCAGGTAACCCCAGCGTAGTTATCTTTCCCGAAATCTGTCCAATAGTCATGTTCTTCCCCCATTCCTTCGATAGATTCATCTGGAGTGAAGGTTGTACCATCAAAATCCCCAATAAAGTATTGTGTTGCCGAACCTCCATTGGGACCACCTGGATTTATACTGACAAGTAGTACCCATTTCTCTTCACCTGTATTTTCCACAGTCATTTTAAAAAGATCAGGACACTCCCAAACACCTCCATGCCCCCCAAGGTTTTGACCAAAATCACTTTCGTGTTCCCACTCAAGAAGATTGGGTGAGGAGTAAAAACTGATATGATCTTGAACAGCTAATGACATAATCCATTTTTGCTCTTCTTCATACCATTCTACTTTAGGGTCTCTGAAATCCCTAATGCCTGGGTTTCCAAGCACTGGATTCTGGTCATATTTGGTCCAGGTTTTTCCTTTGTCAAGACTATATGCTATACCTTGAGTCTGGAAATCATCTCTTCCTGCATCGGCAGCTTCAGCATCATGATAAGTGAAAATTGCTATTACCGGGGGAATGTCCCCTTCACCAAGACCTGAAGTGTTGTTATGGTCAACAACTGCACTTCCTGAGAAGATTGTCCCGTGCTCATCTGGTTCAAGAGCAATGGGCTGTTCTTCCCAGGTAATAAGATCGGTACTTGTGGCATGACCCCAGTGCATAGGACCCCAGACATTATCATCGGGATTATGCTGAAAGAATAAATGATATGTTCCATCTAAATAGAACATTCCGTTGGGATCGTTCATCCAGCCTGAATCCGGTGTAAAATGAAAATTTGGTCTGTACGCTATTTCTTCTTCACTCAGTGCCGGTGCCACTTCTTCTTTTGTGGCTGCTCCTTCTTTACCTTTATCCTGGCAAGAATACAAACCAATACTCGCGAGGACAGACATTTGTAACAATAGGATATACTTTTTCATTTGTTAAACAGTTTGTTGTTTTTTATGTCGTGTGTTACTAATAGATAATTCTTCACTTAATTCCTCGAGAGACTTTCCTTTAGTTTCTGGCATCATGAAAATGACAAACAAGAGTTGCAGCACCATCATAAATGCGAAAAAGGCAAATACGTAAGCTGGACCTATAGTCGAGAACAAAAATGGGATCAATGAGGGAATGATTGCTGCTAATAACCAGTGAGTGGAAGATCCAAAAGCCTGTCCTGAAGCGCGTAGATGATTAGGGAAGATTTCAGAAATGAAAACCCAAATTACAGCTCCTTGTCCTATTGCATGAGCCGCAATGAACATAAACAGAAAAATGGGAACAGTTAAACCTCCCCAATCCAGGAAGAAAGATGCTGCCACAAGGGATAGGGAAATTATATAACCTATGGAACCAATATACATTAACAATTTTCGCCCCAGCTTATCGATAAGTACTACTCCAAGAATCGTAAAAAGCAGGTTTACCACTCCAATTCCGATACTGCTGAGTAATGCAGTACTTTCCCCTAAACCGGCTGCTTCAAAAATACGTGGCGCATAATAAAGAAAGGCATTTATACCGGAGAGTTGATTAAAGAAAGCTACCAGGAAAGCAAGAATTAAAGGGAATCTGTACTTTTTCATAAAAATATGTTCTCCCGTTAAATTTGACTCTGACTGTTTCTTTATTTCAATCATCTTTTTTTCTACATCCCCATCTGGCTGTATCCAACTTAATATTTTACGGGCCTCTCCTTCTCTTGCCTTCGATATGAGCCACCTCGGACTCCTGGGGATAAAAAATACAAATGCAGTATAAATGAATGCAGGTATGGCCTCCACGCCCATCATCCACCTCCAGGGTTCTTCTCCCGTATTTCTTAATAAGTAATTAGATAAAAAAGCGACCAGAATACCCAGCACGATATTGAATTGATAAAGAGACACAAGACGCCCGCGATATTTTTGTGGAGCGATCTCTGACACATAAGTAGGCGCTGCAATAGTAGAAGCTCCTACCCCAAGCCCTCCAATAAATCTGAAAACGGCAAAAGAAACAGGATCATTGGCAAGTGCAGAACCAAGAGCAGAGATTATGTATAACAATCCAATAAATAACAAAGTATTTTTTCTACCAAACTTATTTGTTGGAACGCCACCAAAAATGGCTCCTATTACTGTTCCCCACAGGGCCATTGCCATTACGACTGAGCCATGGAAGGCATCAGAAGTACCCCAGGCAGCCTGAAGAGATTTGTCAGCCCCTGAAATCACAACTGTATCAAATCCGAATAAAAATCCTGCCAATGCAGCAGTTATTGACCACGCTAAAATTTTGTTCATTTCGACATTTTTAATTCGGTAACTAAGATAAATGGAAATGAACCTGAAGAAATTTAGGAATTAACTAAATCGTTATAATTTTGTTAAGTCGAAATTCAATAATATGTATCATCCTGATTTACAAATTATTACACCCCTGAGTAATTTAAACTATAACGTTATAGTTCTAAAATTGATACATCAAATTTAATAATGTAACATTACCAAGATTCTAAGCAGGGCCTTTTAAAGATTCTTTGGAATCTCTAAATTTTTTCGGAGTTAGACCATACCTATTTTTAAAGGATGTGGAAAAATAACCTGGAGAAGAATACCCAACACTATAAGCAATCTCAGCAACGTTCAAATTGGTGTCCTCTAATAAATTTTTTCCTTTTGCCAGTCGTTGGGAGTTAATATATTCATTGACAGTAACACCTAACATAGCTTTAACTTTTCTATACAAATGCACTCTTGAGATATTAAACATGCTTGAAAGTTCCTCTACAGAGAACCTTTGATCCTGTAGATTTTTATCAATGATCTCATTTAACTGGTTCAGGAATTCCTGTTCGGAGGTATTGAGCTTATTATCTTCTATTTCATTAATCCTATTGGTGTAATAGTATCTCAATTTTTCCCTGTTGTACAGTACTGATACCACCGATTGCTTAAGAACTTCAAAATTAAAGGGTTTGGTAATATAAAAATCCGCACCACTACGCAAAGCCTTTATCCTCGATTCCTCATCATTAAGGGCAGTTAGAATTATTACCGGGATATGAGAGGTTCGAAGGTCATTCTTCAATTCTTTACATATTTCAAATCCGCTTTTGTCTGGAAGGTTTAAGTCACATATTATCGCGTCAGGCACAATATCAAGAGCTTTCTCTATGGCATCTGTCCCGTCGGAATGATGTAGGTTGTATTCTTTATGAAAATTCCTCTGAATTAAATTTGCTAAATCGAGATTATCTTCAATTAAAAGTATATTCAGTTCATTGTCCAAAACACCAGGAAGAGCTTTCATCCTTGTCTGTGGATACAGTGAATCTATATAAGTCTCTAATTTTTCATACTTTAAAGGTTCATCTTGAGAAATTAGATAATCCTTTAAATGTTCTTTCCCTTTGAGCAGGGACACGCAGAACTCAGTTCCTTTCTTTGATCTTAAGGAAACCGCGCCTCCATGAAGTTTTACAAATTCTCTAGTTAAATACAAGCCCATTCCTGAGCCCGGTTTAAGATTATTAGTTGCTTGAAAATAGGGATCAAAAATTCGTTCTTGTTCACCTGAAGGAATTCCTATCCCCGAATCTTTCACGTAAATATAGATTTTTTGAGGATCGGAACTTTCTTCAATACGGACAGAAATTTTTCCGTTTTTTGGGGTAAATTTCAAGGCATTTGAAAGCAAGTTAAAAAAGACTTTGTCCATCATATTTCTATCAATATAAATTTCAAGTTCCTTATTTGTACACTTTAATTCCATATCAATGGAATTTATAGCAGCTTCTGTTTTAAAATCATGAAAAATGGACTTTAAAAACTCATATATATTTGTTCGACTAGGTTTTATCACAAAAGATCCAGTCTCTAGTTTTCGGAAATCTAATAACTCATTAATAAGACGCAATAATCTTTTTGAATTATTCATTATAAGCTTTGTCTCATATTTATAATTATCAAGCTCTTGATCTTTTGCTTTACTCAGAGACTCTACCGAGCTCGTAATAAGTGTAAGAGGAGTCTTAAATTCATGAGACAATGCAGTGAAAAAGTTAATTTTTGTCTCGTTGGTTTTCTTCAACTGTTTAGCGAAATTTTCAATCTGATTCCTTTGAACCACAATTTTTTTATTAATGATTTCGAGACTTCTTTTTCCCCGTTTGACTCTAATTAAAAGATAAATACTATATAGAGCGAGAATCAACAGGAGGAATAACAAAAAAGCCATAAGTTGAATCAGACTGTTCTGAGTATTGTAGGAGGTGGTTTGCTCCCGAATGATCGCCTGCTGTTCTTCAATATCCGTCTGCTGCTGATTTAACTTATTGAACTGGTTCTGCATAATATCCACATTAACAGAGTCTATGACCACTGTTTTCAGGATATTATTTTTTTCTACAACTTCATTTTGAAGGAGATTTTTTGAAAGCTTTATTGCTTCACTCCCTCCCGTTGGATAAAGTATGGTAGCTGAAAGGATTTTATCCTTTACCAGTTGAATTCCCCCACTTGGACCATACAATCCGTCCACTCCCACAAAAATAATGTTATCTTCAAGACCTCTATCCCTGGCTACTTCAAGAGCTCCCTGCGCCATTCTATCATTGTGAGCAAAGATGTAATCTACATTAGAGGTGGAATCAAAAATTTTTTTTAGTCCCACTTCAACTGAATGTTTCTCCCAGTCGCCCTGGACCGCACCTAAGATCTTTAAATTAGTTTGTTTGTTAATGACATTTCTGAATCCCAGAGAGCGTTCGTATGCCGGAGAAGAACCCGTCAGACCCTTAATCTCAATGATATTTCCCTTCCTATGGTTCGCATGAGATATAATATACTTTCCTGCATTTTCTCCTATTTCAACATTGTTTGCCCCCACATATGCTGTGTAATTATTCCCTTCTATTTTCCGGTCTATCACAATAGTCGGTATACCCGCAGTCATAGCTCTATCAATTACAGGCGTAATAGGTGCAGATTGAATAGGAGAGACTATCAGTACATCCACCTTTTTTTCAATAAAAAGATTTATGTCCTCTATTTGCTTTTGGATATTTCCAGCTGCGTCGAGAACTTCAAGATCAAGTTCAGGATGCAAAGAAGTTTCAATCCTCATAGATCGATTCATCTCTTTCCGCCAGTTATCTGTTGTCATTGCCTGGGAAAAACCTATTAAGTAGCCTTCACGCTCTTCATCTGTGCTACAGGCAGAAAACAGAATTATAAGGAGGATGAAAATAGACCTTACATATTTTACTATTGGTTTCATAAAAATGAATGTACCTCTGCATCTTTACAAGTTCCACCAAAATGTCCAAATATATTTGGATTAACTTTTAACAGATGCCCTTTAAATTTTACGAGATTGAATTTACTAATCTTTTTTTTGACTCACTCAATAATAAATTATACAATTTAAAAGCTGAAATCTACATATGACAAGAGACTTAGAAAGTTTTTTCAGATATTCCTTTTGATTTGCTGATGTAATGCTGTGAGAGCATTAAAATGTTATGAAACTCTTTGCTTTTACTTCCTATTGCGCAATTCCTAATTGTATATACCCCTTTTTTCGAATTTAATCAAGAACTGGGTGAGGAAGATTCCCCAGTTTCTAATCGGAGTTTAACTTTTTGGTTGCTTACCCTAGGGTTAAATATACAGATTACAGAACAACCTTTAGGTGAGGTCACAGACCCTCACTGAATTTAAAGCATATAACTGTATGAGTTCGCCTACTTTTAGATAGCTGAAATACCTTTATAAATAAATAGACAAAACACCTAAGAATTAATGCCTAGCTATTCTCACTTTATATGTACACCAAAAAAAATTCTTTAAAAATTGTGTAAGTAGAAAATATAAAGTTACAATCCTCATATTTTTAATCTTGCCTGTGAAATTCCAGAGCTACTATTTATATGTAATAAAATTACATGAAGCTCAATTATGGTGTACCTGCCAAAGCTTCAGAAGTGGCTTAAGGGTTCTAACACTAGGTGAAATACCAAATATTCTTTTAAAAACTGCATAATCAGGATTTAATTATCGTTTAATTAATCAAAACCAGTACACATAAGGGCTCAGAAAATTTTACTGTATCCCCTACTCTAAAGTTCTAGGTAAGACAATATTATATAACGAATAAAACCATTTGTATATCAGCACTATACAGATTTTTTTAATTAAATAACATCGCTTTAGCGTGTTATCCTCTTGCTTTCCTTTTTACCAGCTAATTAAATTGCAACTCCTTAAGAGGGAATGACCATCTGGAGCCGTCAAAATTTTCCTACACAAAAAAGCCGGATCATTTCCGGCTTTTTTAATAATCGGTTTTTTATAAGAGTCCTTCATCAGCAAATGAAAAGTACTTGCCTTCCGGAGTAATAATCAAGTGATCCAGGAGCTTTATATCGAGAAGCAAACCTGCCTCTTTGATCTTCCGGGTCAGGGTTTTATCGTTCTGGCTGGGCAAAAGAGTTCCTGAAGGGTGACTATGAGCAACAATAACTGCTGTGGCTAATGATTTAAGGGCCACTGCAAAAACTATCCTCAGGTCTACCAGAGTTCCGGTAATACCCCCGGTGGATATTTCAACTATACCTTCACCCGGTTTCCATTGTTGAGGAGCATCAGTTTAAAACATTCCTGCATGGCAATGTGGTTCAAGTTCCATTGGTAATAGAACTTCTCAAAAGCATCATGTGAAGAAGATATTTTTGGTGACTCCTTTATTCTCATGTTGCCAAGGTATTTCAGAGAAGTTTCATTAACTTTAGTTTTCATTGATTTAGATTTTAATTTGATAAAAAGAGGGGCAAACTGGAATTTGCACCCTCTTTTATTTTTAAGCCTTGGAGGAAGAACTGCCGAGCAAAAGAATTTCACTGGCGATTATTTCAGATATATATCTTTTGGATCCGTCTGAGATCTCATAAGATCGGTTGGAGAGTTTTCCCTCTACGGCAATCTCTCTTCCTTTAGCTACATACTTCTCCACGATTTCAGCGGTATTACCCCAGCAAATTATCTGGTGCCACTGAGTTTGTTCTACCTTGTCACCTTGTGAATTCCGATAAAATTCATTGGTGGCCAGGGAAAAAGAAGCCACTTTTTTGCTATTTTCAAGGGTTTTGGTTTCGGGTGAATTTCCTACGTTCCCGATGAGCTGCACTTTGTTTCTAATTGTTCTCATAACATTGAATATTTAAAGATTATTAATGGATTTACTTTTTATATCCGGAGCGTTTTCCTTTTTGTTTTTCTTTGGTACCGCTTCCTTTTTGATGTTGCTGTTTGATTTCATAATTCCTGTTTTTGATTTACTTCCCATAGAGCCATTGCTGTTACCTTTTTTGTTGCTGTATGATTTTTAAACATTCGGAATTGATAAGGACTTATAAAAAGGAGGCACGACTGGCTTATGCAGTCCGTCAACTTCCGAATGTTGTTACTTTGCTTACAAAAAAGGTTAGATACAGCGCAGGCTCGGGAGTATTCAAAAAGTAATATGAGAAGAACAGAACATCTGGAAGTGGCACCAAAGCCATAATATGAAAATCCACTTTTAGCGGACTTCATCCCCAATTACGTATTGTAGCGCAGCCTTCTGAAAAAAATAATTTTCCGGCGTAGCGAAAAGGAGAAATTGGGGATGATGTCCAGGAAGTTTTAAAGCGAAGCTCTTTTCCCGAAATGAAGCCTTTTTGCGGAATGGAGCGGAAATGTACTGAGCGGCCTTAGCTCGCCCAAAAGCATTTTTTCACAAGCACCACATTAGACTCTCAATTCATCAATTATCATTTGTGAAATGATAACAGCCTTTTCTTAGAGATCCGATTAAAGTAAAACGATTTATATCTTAAAGTTCCTTTGAAAATGACTACTCAAGTCCCGGAGATATTATTTTGATATATCACATTTACTAAATCTGGATCAAGAAATGAGCACATTTTCCACTATTAGTATCAAGGTAGAAACGGCTAAAAGGTTCCGCACTTTCTCAAAGGAGACAGGAGGATCAAATACAGAAGTACTGGAGCTTATGCTGGAATATTTTCACAAGTACCAGATCTCCCCCAGTCACAAAGCTAAAATAGATTTGCCAGCATTGGATGAAAAAATACAAAAGCGACTTAATGCTATAGTGGCAATTATAAAGGAAATAGAAAAAACCCAAACCCAGCCTACTCTTGCGATGTTACAGTTACTTTTTGATCCTGCTCAGGCAACTTCCATTTCTTCCAGCCGTATCCCATTGCCCCCTGTACAAGAGATCTCTTCCCCTATAAAACCCGCCAGAGAGGGAAATATTTCCGTGCATAGAGCCAAAGAAGAAATAAAAAAGGATCTAGAATACATACTCAGTAAAGTAACCCTTTTCTTTTGTCATCAAATAAATTTTTGATGACAATTTGATGACAGTTTGATGACAGCTGAAACCCTTACTATTATTGGTCTTATCTTACTTTGTCATCAATTCATCAAAAAATAAATAGTATTTCAAAGTTTTACCCTCAATAGCAGCTTCCATTTTGATGAAATGATGACAGCAGCTGAAACCTCCCGCAAACACTGGGGGTTCCCTGTCATCGTTTTGTCATCATTTCATCATTTTTCACTTCGGAAGAGAATATTCAGCTGATTTTATCATCCTCGAAATTCTCCAGAAGGAAATTTTTCTTTATAGTGAAATAGCGTCCTTTAGCTTCTATAAAAGATGTAGAACCATCTCCCCAGAGCAGGAACTTTTGGTAGCGGTTGGAATTGGGCTGATTCTCCAGCTTCCAGTCCTTCTTCAGGATTTTCCGGATTTGGGTAAGATCGGTTCGAAGTCGGGATTTACTAATTGCATTATAGGCATCCATCGGACAAAGATTCAGCACTTCCAGATCCTGGTTTTCCATCACCATTAATAGAATATTAGCCAGTTCCCTTTCCACCCTGTTCCGGTTATTCTGCACCAGTTTTTTCAAGGCAGGTGTTTCTATTTGATCAGCAGAAAACCACATCCGGGTTTGATGCCTGGAATGGAGCTTTCGATTTTTCAGGTAAAACAGAAATGCAGGAACCTCTTTGGCCAGGGATTCCAGGAATTCTGTTTGCTCTTTCTTTATCACCGGAACCTGTAGTACCCAGAAACGGGTTTCATGATGGTCTATCTTGATGAAGTTCTCTTCATTGTTACTGCAGAGGATGAACTTTCCGAAGAATTCCACTTCCCGCTTGTCCTTCCCTTTTGCCTCCAGTTTATTGATATTGGTGGTACTTAAGTATTTGATCCTTTCCGTCAGCTCTTCTTTATTAAACAAGACTTCATCTATGCAAATCAGAAGTTTATTCGCCCAATCGGCATTGAACTGGCTGGTAAAGCTATCATTGGTGAGATAGGTAAGGTTATTTTCAAAAATGAGTTTCAGCCATTTAAGAAAAGTACTTTTCCCGGTGGAACGTTCTCGCGAGACCAGGCATAGTATAGGTAGGATTTGTGTAGGCTTGATAAAAAGGAGTTGCAGGTAATCCAAACCCAATTCGTAATGAGCTCCAAAAATATGTTTGACAAAACTTAAGGAAGTAGTACATGCTCCCTTTTCCGGGACATGATTTAATGGAGCATATGTATTATAAAAATTGTGGTAGGAGGATTTAAAATCCAGATGATCCGGGATACATGTGAAGCCATCATATTTTGGAATTGCAGCAAGGTAAGTTTTCCCATGGTCCTGCCTGATCGTTTCAATATTCCATGGAACCAGCGATTCATTCACATGGCCTGAAATGCTTGGTGCTTTTACCAATTTGTAATATTGGGTTCCTACTCTGATATATACCTCTTCCCGTTCCATGTGTACAAAAAACCATTTTCACTTAATGATGAATCACCTGGTATTTTGCAAATCAGATCTTAAGGGAATTATATTCCCTCATTGTCTACCAGAATGAAAATATTCAGGTGCCATTTAAAATCTGCTATACATATTATAATACTCTTAAGAGCTCCATTGCAGCTCATATTTCACAATTACAGTATTTGGCAATTTGACTTTCGTTCAGCAAATATTACATAAGATCCAGGACCTTAATTTTCTGGTTTAGTGTTTTAACGGTTAAAATCAATAGATTTATCATATTATCACCAGACTGCCCCAAATGATTAAAATTTTTGAAATATTGACTAAACATGTTTTTGCAACTCAGGAGTGTTACCCGATGCTTTACTGTTCAGCTTTTGCTGTAGCAATTCCATATCTTCACTCACTTTCCTTTCAATTACCTTGGCATAGATCTGAGTTGTAGAAAGTTTTTTGTGTCCTAAAATTTTTGATACCGTTTCAATCGGTACTCCATTAGTCAATGCAACAGTCGTTGCAAAGGTGTGTCTGGCCAGGTGAAAAGTCAGGTTCTTTTCAATAAGGCATATTTCAGCAATTTCCTTTAAATAACTGTTTATCTTTTGATTGGAAATCGTGGGCAGCAGACTATTATTTAAAAGGCAACTTTGATCATGTTTATAATCCTCTATTAGGCTGATTGCTTTGGACAGTAAGGGAAGTTTAACCTGATTTCCATTTTTCTCTCTCCTGGTGATTATCCAGAATTTTTTGTCTATTCCAATCACCAGGTTCTGAGGGGTAAGAAGCATGAGATCTGCATAACTGACTCCGGTATAACAGCTAAAAATAAAAAGATCTTTTACCTTTTTAAGCCTGGATAATTCTGGTTGAAAATTCTCAATTCTCTCCAGTTCATCGGAAGTCAAGAATCCTCTTTCTTTCTGTACGAGATGAGGTTTGAATTTGACAAAAGGGTCCCGGTCTATCCATTCAAGATGAAAGGCCAACGTCACCATTTTTCGCAAACGTTGAATATGTTTCATTACTGCATTGTGCTGGAGGCGTTTTTGGTAATGCCGAGGCCGGACAGCTCTAAGGTAGTTTTCAAATTTTATGATAAACCCGTAATCCAGTTCTTTCAGATAAAAATCTTTTCTCCCATATTCCTTCTTTATAAACTTTCTGATATAATTTTGACTTGTGATATAAAGACGAGAGGTATTATTTTTCAGTTTTGAAAACATATTTTCATTGTGATACTTGAACATGTCTTCCAAAGAAAAAAGATGCTCCATAACACCAAAATACCTGGCTTTAATACTTTCTGGAGAGATTACCTTCCCCTCTACCCTTAATTCCTGATAACACTGGAAGAGCCTGGAATGCTCCTGATCCAGGAACTGGTTCAGTTCTTTAGATTTGGAACCTTTACCTATGAGCCTTTGCTTTCTGGAATCCCACAGGTCTACCTCGGCCTTTCTCTTTAGGCTGATATTTAATTTCCTTCCGTTCACAGTGATCCTGGCATAAACTACAGCCAGGTTATCTTTTGCTCGTTGAGAATAAATCCAGAATAAAACCGAAAATGTTGACAGTGTACGCATAACTGATGACTTTAAGTTGAACAATTTCACGAAAGTCAAACCACCAATTGTGCTGCTTCACAGAGTATCAAGATAAGAATTCAAACCGAAAATATGTTGACGATTTGTGAACTTTTAAGTGCATTTTTTTTAATACCAATTGATATCAAAAAAATACAAAATCCTAATAATCATAAGATTAACAGGATTTTGATTTTCTTTAAAATGTTAAAAGTAGCCTCGCCAAGAATCGAACTTGGATCTAAAGTTTAGGAAACTTCTATTCTATCCATTGAACTACGAGGCCATGCGGGCGCAAATTTAAAAACTTCCTTTCAGTTTTAAGCCCGAAATACAG